>Ga0160467_100080_pt1 | contig 143155 bp, 116 predicted proteins | sample HID1972I_E11MG_FD_108221 | JGI IMG/M metagenome (GOLD analysis project Ga0160467, IMG submission 108221) | Enriched pill bug-associated microbial communities from UW Madison campus, WI, USA - HID1972I_E11 MG | ecosystem: Host-associated > Arthropoda: Insects > Digestive system > Unclassified ... | reverse complement strand
TCGATTGAACATTCAACGTGATGTACATACTCATCTCTCCCTTGAGATAAGTATGATTCAGATCGTCAAATCTGTACATTATTATTCAAGCATTTGTGTACATGCTTAGGTTAGCATTTGTAACCGAATTAAGGTGTGGATCAGGAAGTATAAGCAACTTGGCGAATATGGCTTAGTGGACCAGCGAGGTAGTCGAGAAGTATATGTTGATAAAGAGCGATATGTACAAAGGTTGAAACGGGAGAATAGCATGCTAAAAAAGTGCTTAAAAATCTGGATGCAGGAGGTGCCCGCAGGAAATACAAAACCATTGAGAAAGCAGCCAAAGAGTACAATATAACCGAGTTATGCAAAGCATTTGGAGTCTCAAGAAGCGGCTATTACGCTTACCTAAAACAGAAGTCCATCGACAAGAACAAGGAGTTAAAGGAACTTATTCTGGCGCTGCATAAGAAATATGACGGCAGGCTTGGGTATCGTCAAATGCAGCTCTTCCTTCTGCAAGAACATGGAATATGGGCAAATCATAAGAAGGTGCTCCGGCTCATGCAGGAGATGGGGATACGCTCCTGCATTCGGCGTAGACGCCGTTATAACTACGGATCTTTCGCTGGAGGTCGAGTGGCAGAGAACCTCCTGAAACGAGATTTCCATGCCGACGCGCCAAACCAAAAGTGGGTTACGGATGTTACCCAATGTCGTATCGGAGATTCATGGCTATACCTTTCAGCCATCAAGGATTTATTTAATAACGAAATCGTAGCTCATCATATGAGCATCCGAAACGATAATGAGCTAGTCCTACGGACATTTAATAACGCATTTGAAAAGGCGAAAGACGTGCCTGGATTGATCGTTCACAGCGACCAAGGCTTCCAGTACACGTCTTACGCCTACCACGACATGCTGCCAAAAGTTGGCGCCCAAATCAGCATGTCTCGACGAGGCAATTGTTATGATAACGCCTCGATGGAGAGTTTCTTCTCGCATCTCAAAACGGAAGGTCTCTATCCTTATGATATCCGAAGCTTGGACGAGGCGCAAAGGCGAATTGGGGAATACATTCAATTTTACAACCAAGTTCGGCCACAACGAAAACTAAAGAAGCTGCCGCCGGTTGAGTACCGACGTCAGCTTACAGCCTAGGGCTTTTTTCCACTGTCCGGTAAATGGGGTCTTGACCATATACTCATGGGGGTTTTTCTAATGTCCGAACAAAGTTCAACCTCTTTAGAAATGATATTTCATTCGTTCAGTTATGCTGAGCACAAATTAAATCCAGCCTATGAAGCGATACGTACTTAGGGCAAGTCTCGGGTGAGTTAGTTACTGGACAACCGACCGATTGGGCGCTTTTGTGAAACTTGCAAGTCGGAGAGCTATTATCTCACAAGTATGCTACCTATGAAAGAATCACAAGGACGTAAGCGAAAATATTCGCTATGACAACAACTGAATACCTGCAAACTGCATAAAAAAGAAACCCCAGCTCTATTCAAATGAGTTGAGGAATCTAATCCAATTTTTTTCACTACCCACTTGATGGGAGCACTTCAAAGTTCTTCTTACGGTTTTTTTACTGTTGAGTGGATAATCTTCTTTTTGCTGTATCTACAACTAGTTGACCATTTCCTTCTATTTTTGCAAAACATTCTTCTATAGTAAGGAGTCCGTTAAGATATTCATCGATGACTAATTGAGCCTCAGTTTTAAAAGCATTAATGATCTCGTGGTTTATAGATTCATAAGGGTTATATGACTCTTGCTGTGGGAGTAATGTATAAAGTGGACTTAAATCTATTTCTGATACATCTCCTCTATAATTTTCATTAGCCGGAATACCATATTGCCAAAGCACATTTAGTATATTTCTGTAATAATCAGGATCTGTTTCGATATATTTAATAAAAGTCCAGGCAGCCTCTTTGTTCTGAGTAAGTGCATTTATACCATAAATTTCATCGAACCGATAGGAATCAGAATACTCGGGGGTTAGTGGATTAATAGGGACGGTAACTACACCCCATTGTGGTGCTGCATCTTGATAGTGTTGATTATATAACTCAAAATTAATAGCAGTAGCATAAGAGGCGATTTGCATGGCAGACTGTCCTGTTATTATGGGGCCTTCACCATATTCACCAAGTGCTTCCTCTGATTCATTAAAAATTGATTTTTTTTCAATAGCATTTAATACTGTTTTACCTGTTTCAATCCACTTCGACGTATTAATAGTTATCTTATTCGTTTGGGGGTCAATATAGGATAGCCCTTCTGTTTCACCCATTCTAAGTATTAAATTTATAGGAACTTCTTTATAATAACTGCTAGTAAACCCGTATAATCTACTTCCATCATATTGTTCATTTGGAAATTGATTAGCTAATTCATAGACTTCTGACCAGGTCATTTGATTACGAGGTAATGCTACGTTGTATTGCTGAAACAAGTCAATATTATAGTATAGCCCACTGCTAGTAAAAGTTGGTGCTAATCCGTAAATTTCACCACCGTTCAATGTTAATGACGAGGTGACAATTTCAGATATTGATTGAAAAGATTCTTTATCTCTTTGTATAAACGTAGATAGTGGAGCAAGCAGATTCTGTTCTGCCATTTCGTTATATTTTTTTATACTATTCATGAAAATAATATCTGATGTTGTTTCTGTAGACTGGTCAAGCTTTTGTTCGATTACTTCTATTTTAATATGTGGATATTTTTGCTCAAAAGCATATCCTATTTTTGTGTAAAACAAATCGTAGGATGGATAGTTTATCGTTAATACTATGGGATCTTTGTTTGCAGTTTGATTACAACCAGTAATAAATAATGTTAACGATAATAACAATGGGATAAATAATGTATTTTTCACGGTATCCTCCAAATTATAATGAAAGAAGATGAGGGATTAGCCTCATCTTCTCAATCTTTTATTACCAAGTGGCTGTTGAGTACTTTTGATCACTGTAGTTACCATCACTAAAATAAGTTCTAGCAGCGGCTTGTAAAGTATAACTACCTGATTTAGGTTGATAAGAACTCCATGCCGCATCATAGCCATTGTTACTTGTTTCAATTCCTTGATCAAGTACCGTTGTAGTGTTTCCTTTGTAAACCTTTGCTGAAAGGTTTACATGGGTCATGTAATCTGCGATAGAATTGGCTGATGCTTCCCCTAACACCAAAGTGCCGCCGCCTGAACTGAAGCTTGAATAGATAGTTAAATAGGGATCCTTGCCTACGGATGAGCCTGCAAATACAGGAACAGCAAAAGATAATGAAAGAATTAAAGACGCAACTAACAAAGTCGATTTCTTTTTCATTTAGATTCTCCTTTATCTGAAAATATATATGTTTACGGGCGCGCACCGTTAACAACATTTTTAATACAATCTAGTCATTGTTTTCTAATAACTTTTGTTCTATCGTTACCTGCAATGTTGCTAAAGCATCCTCAATCGAATGATTACTGTTTAACAATTCCTCAATTGCAGCTTCACCAGCTGAGAAGAATTCAAAAGGTAAGCTTTCTTCGTCATATACAGATGCAGGTTTTAACTTTAACAATGATCGTTCAGTTTTTAAAGGTGGGTTACTTTTATAGATTGTGATCGAATGATATTGGTTTGATTTTTCCAATTGTGATGTTTGAGGCGAAAGGAAAAATTGCAATAATTCAAAGGATTCATTAACGTACTGTGTATTTGCCGATAATGCATAAAAACCATCTGTATAGGTATGGACAGTCTCTGTTGGATAAAGCGGATCAGTGGGCATCGTGATCGTTTCCCAATTCGTATGTTCTTCAATGAGCTTGGAATCCGAAACACTCAGTATTGCCATAGCTGCTTGATTATTTAAAAATGAATTTTTTTGCAATGAAATTGCTTCAGATCGTAGCGGTGTTATGACTAAGTCCCATACTTTTTCCCAGTGTTCATTAGCTATATTAACTGTTCCAAAGTCAGAATTATACGCTTGCAAACCACTTATTCGTCCGACTTCATATATGATTTCGGTAGGAAGCATTACTGGGGTGACAAGCCCGTCCTGCGGAAAAAGCTGCGCAACACGTATAATTTCCTCCCAGGTCATTCCATCATATGGGTAATCTATGTTATGAGCATCGAAAATATCTTTATTATAAACAAGTACTTTTCCACGGATTGAAGTGGGTATCCCATATAAATTACCTTCACCTAGGTTTCTAGTGTATTCCAATACTTCGGGATGGTATTTGGATAGATCAAGTTTATTCTTTTTAATTAATGGGTCTAGGTTTATCAGTAAACCTTCATTAATAAAATCACTCATCATCTCAGTTGGAACAAAGATAATATCCGTACTTGCAGCAATGTGTTGATAGTCACTACCTTGATTAATCATTTCTTTAATAGAAACCACAGAGTAATTTAATGAGGGGAACTTTTGATTTACGAGATTCCCATAACGCTCGTTAAAATTTTCTACCAACCGATAGCCTATTTTTATCTCAACATCACTATTCAAATCAGCTATGTTGCTTTTAGATGAACAGCCTACTAGACAAATAATTATAAGTACAATAATTGAAATTTTATAATTCATATGCAAAGTACAACTCCTATAACATTATTAAATATGAAAAAATATTATCAGTAATATTTTTGTACATTTAACCTTTGTATGAAACTTCAAAATAAAATCTAGTAAACTTTGATCGTAGTTGTAAAGTGAACTACAACTAAAACATACCATATATTGTAATATAAGTAAAACGTTGAAACCTCTGGTTCCGAATGAATCAATTAATTCAAAGGATAATTATTTATGATGCTTATTTCCGAGTATGTATCTCAGCAATCATATGATCGTAAGTAATTACTTTAGTCATAAAAAAACTGCATCTCCACTTGTTAGATTCATGTGTCTAACAAGTGGAGATGCAGCTCAAAGAAGTTGCTGTTCTGCCATATGCAATATGTTTTGATACACGGTCTTGCACATGCCCACTAACTTCTCCTACACTAGTACTCTCCCTTAATGACGAAGAATGAGCCGCGAATGGTTCCTGCTAGTTTAGACTTCATCTTAGCAAACTTAAACTTTTTCTCTTCAAGCTCCTTTGGGATATCCATCCCTTCGGAAAGCTTAAATCCAACAGCTCGCTTTGGTTTCGGACCATCTACTGTATACATCACATTAAGCGCAAGCCCATCCTCATAAAAAATATAGGCAAATTTAATGTTTTCCACCTGGAATTGAGATGTTTCCAATGGTTTGGCTGCAAACTCAATATCGCGCTCTTCTTTCAATATCCGATTCACATAATCTAGCGTATCCTGGCTTTCACTAGCTGGTATCACTGTAAATTCATGCTTGTATTTGTTCATAAAGTAGCGGGCTTCATTGGCACGTAAACCAGCAAGTGTTTCCGCCACTGATGAAGACTCTAAACCAGCGGTAGACACATTCTTAAAATCAACGATGGTCGGCATCTCTATCTCTCCCTCTTACTTTCTAACTACAGGAATCCACATCTCGCCAAACAATAAGCCGTCTCTTTCTCCCATTTGAACGGTTGTATTTGGCCCACCAACGTAAGCAACATTCGTTGCTTCCGGCAACGCTTGCCCAAAGGCAATGCCAGTAAGCGTATTGCTTAACTCATCAGCTGTTTGACCTTCCCCTTTTACAACAACGTACTCACCCTTAGGAAATTGAATGACTCGCGTTGCTTCTGGCAACTCTTTTTCTGTCAAGACACCGGCATAATGCATCATTTTGTTATTCACTGCTTCATTTACCGTAAAAATGTATTCATTTGCAGCGACAGCTTTTAACTTGTCGAGTGTTCCGTCTTGTTGAATCGACTGCCAGAAGTCTGCTTTTTCTTTGTTGATGCCTGCATAGTCTGTGTAATTGCTCTTAAGCTCAACGCCAATTCCTGTTACAGTAAAGCTGTCTTTTTCCTCTAACGTATAATTTGCCATTAATAATCCCTTCCTTTTCTTTAATTGATTGATGTGGTGACTTGATTTCTCTTTTGTTAGGTTTATAATAACTTTAAATCATGTCAAAAAGTGATACTGTTTAGGAGGCTAGATGAAAAAAGTTGAACGAATTAATACGATCATGCGCTATATCAACAACCGCGCCCACTTTACGATTTCTGAGATTATGCAAGAGTTTACTATCTCCCGATCTACAGCGATAAGAGATATTAGAGAAATCGAGGCGATGGGAATGCCGCTTGTCGCTGAAGTAGGAAGAGATGGCGGTTATTTTGTTATGAACAACGCTGTTTTGCCAACCGTTCGCTTTAACGATAATGAGGTCAAGGCGCTCTTTATTGCTTTTATGGCTACGAGAAATCAACAGCTGCCATATCTAAAAAACCGTCAGTCTATCGCTGAAAAGCTACTTGGCCTCATCTCGCAAAACCAACAGGACGATCTTGTTTTATTAAATACTATTTTACTTTTTGAAGGAACGAACCCTCATAATCCTGAATTGCTTGATCTTTCAGATTTCCCTCATCCTATGTTAGAGAAGCTAATTCAAACGCTTCTTTCTGATTGTTATCTATTAATAACGGTCAACGAGGAGCATGTGGAGAAGACTTACTCCATATATCTCTTACATCTTTATCAAGAAAAAAGCTTTTGGTTAATAGAAGGCTTTGACTTAAAGGAAGAAAAACGAAAAATTTTCCCCGTAGATCTTCTCACTGACGTTAAGCTCCACTCTCCAAAAAAACGACTAAGTAGAAAAAAGATATTAGATAAGCTAAGCCAGCAGGAAGAAGTAATGAACCTAGTTATTGAACTCGGTCCAAAAGCAATTACCCAGTTCAAAAAGTATCATCCATTAAAAGCATCAATCTCTTACACGAATCCATACCAAACGACTGCTCTCATTAAAGCTATTATCAATACGAATGACACTGAAGATGTGAATGATATGGCGAATTGGATTCTATTTTTAGGTGGTGATGTTACGCTTAGAACAATACCAAAAGAAGTTGGAGAAGTTTTACAAGAGAGACTAAGCATATTGTTGCCATAAGCAATGACCAACATACCGATTCCGGCTAGATATCTGAAGAGATGAATTGCTTCCGCGATTTCTAATGGACGAATCAGTCCTCCGAAAGATGCGGCTCGACTGATTGCTTTTTAGCAGAGAGGGATTGCAATGGATCAACGGTAAATTATTCATTATAGAGGTGGTTTTTAAGGGAACTACTAACTAGAAGAGACCATCCATAAAGGATGGCCTTAAAGTTTACCTAAAACTTCCCAAAACATCCCGAAAAGTCGCTGAAAGCATCCCAGAACATCCCGAAATATGCTGAAAGCTAGCTTACTCAGTAAATTTCAAAATCCAGTCAGCAAGGTCTGTAATTAGCTTCGAGCTGACGTTAGCTGGTGTTGCATATTCTAATCCGATAGAAATTCCCTCATACTCTGTCAACAAGTGGTTCATGTTCGGGTATGAAGTAAATGTTACTTGTTCGTGCCCTTCAAGTGCTGTTTTCCAGCCTTCGAATTGCTTCATTGTTACTTGCCAATCATTCTCGCCTTGCATGATCAGTAAAGGCTTCTCTACATCCTTCATCGCTTCTGCAGGCACATAATCACGCTGTTCATACCACCAGTATGCAGGTGACATAGGAAAAGCTTGCGGCATATTATCTTTGGAATAAGCAGGATCCTCAAGCAGTACAGCAATCTGTTGGACCATCGCTTCAGTTTGCTCTTGAGCTGCGATCATTTCACTCGGCAGTCCAAGCTCTTTCATCTTTCCAATGACAACTTCCTGTTGCTCTAGCATTGCATCCATATAGGTACTGCTAGGTGCAGACAGCAAGATTGCACCAGCGATATGATCCTGTGTATCATTGCTCAGAATCAAAGGCATGGCAAATCCACCTTGGCTGTGCCCAGCGACAAAGATACGATCCTTGTCGATATCTTCACGCTGTTGCAGTAATTCAATTGCACGATTAGCATCGTCAGCGGATTCATTTTTTAATGTAAATAACGGCTGTGCAGATACTTTGAAGGTATGCTCTCTTGTTACCTTCTCATAGCGCAATACAGCAATATTTTTTGCGGCTAGACCAGCGGCGATATCCTTGAACACCTTCGTTCCACTAATAGAGGAATCACGATCATGAGGACCTGATCCGTGAACGAGTACAACTACAGGGAAAGGACCTTCCCCTTCAGGCACAGTCAATGTTCCGGGAACAGCAAAACTGCCTTCACCGATGACAACTTCTTCTTCACTATAATTGCCTTTATCGTAATCCGGCTGTACGTAAGGAACGTTACCAACTGCCGCATCAATATAAAGATCATCAACATAACCATTGCCATCAAAACGAACGGTAATCGACAATGGAATTTGCGTCGTTTCATAAGTCATGCTCACATTAGTATGAACACCATTGCGCTCTACAACGGCGTCTTGAAGCATGATCGGCTTACCAGCGATAAGTGCATATTGCTGTCCTATAGCAGTCCAGATCTCATCAGCAGGCATAGACGCCTTGAGCGATTCACTCATTAAGGATGTAATTTGGCTCGCGTTACCAGAAAACAGTTTATGTACAAATAGGCTTGCATTACCTGCGGTATCATTAGAGGCAAAGTGTATCGTTTGCTCCGTCTCGTTCCATTCCGCCTGGCTTGAAAGCAAGGTATTCAAAGTAGACAGTGAAATATATGTTTTTCCTGCTTGAACGACCGGTTCTCCTTCTAGAGAAGTCACTTTGCCATTGACTTCAGCTTGCTGCTCCCCTACCGTTACAATAATTTCGTCCGCACCACGTTCGATTACAATCGTTTGATTCTTCTGATGCCAAGTCACTTTTGCACCTTGTGCTTCCGCCGCAGTTCGCAATGGTACGAGATCCTTTTCTCCAGGAGCCGCCATTGCTACACTTGGTAATACAGAAGTCAATGCGATTGTACCTGCTAACAATGTCACAGCTAAGCTCTTTTTGGTCATATGTATAATCCTCAATCTCTACACTCTCCTTATGTATTAACTTGAATGGATTGTATTGCCATATGCCATACATTCGACAAAAGATAATCGTTCCCTGCAAAATTAACAAGTAAAGTTAATAGTATCTCCTACATCGTTAGAAGTCACTGCTCTATATTAGAAGATATATTTTGAGCACCATTGCTCTCTATATTTGTTATGTTTGAATTGGTTCTATATGTACTAGGAAGGACCGACATGTTTGAATATTGCCCAATGTCTCAAAGGTTATTATCAATATTTATGGTTTGGACGAATTAAGTGCGGGCGCCCTTCTAAAGCCAAAAAAGGACGATTGAAGTTATATACGGAGAAAGTATTGCAGCAAGTTTTAGTGTATTACTGAAGAAAATCAAAAGAAGATATAATCATTAATATGTGAGATTTTAATCTATGATAGGCTTATGTCTAGTTCAATCCGAACAAAAAAGCATTAAAAAATTAGAAGGAGTTTTGAATAACATCACCCTGTATCCTCTAGGGTCAGGGTGATGTTGATTCTAGATAAGATTAAGCGTAAGAGGACATTTTCCAGTAAGCACCTTTGTCACACGAATTAATAGGAGGAAACACTTCTCCGTTTTCAAGTTTAATTTTTCTTTCTTCCTCAGTTGGGCTAGGAGAGTATGTTCCATCAGTGTAACCATCCCATGCATAATAAGCATTTGCTGGGGACCTTTGTCCAGTCTTGTAACGATCACCAATTGCCATTTCATCAACCTCCAAAATGAGAATGTATGTTCGTGTTTATGATAACATGACCTACAATTAATTACAAGATTAATATCGGGAAAGTCAGGTTAGGCTGCATTTATCGGAAATAAAAAAGCACCTTTAACTGTCTTGTGAAGAACAGTTAAAGGTGCAAACTAGGCTTAGAACATTACAGATTAGAATTTTCCATCAGCCTCACTTGAAGGCAGAAAACGGAATAACGAACTCCGGCATGCCTTCCGCGAAGGAAGTATACTCATATTGTGTAAAGTAGACAACGACTCCTTTATGACTTAGGAAGAAGTCACGGTCTTTCTCAATCGTTTCGAATGGCACTAGAAGCGGTAGATCACGATCGGCAATTTGATTTTTTATATGCTTATTAATGATTGTGACATAGTCCGATTGATCGCCTGTAGCTTCCTTCAAAGATAACGTTTCGCCAGTAGAGAGGTCAAATGTATAAGTTGCACGAATCGTGTCACCGTGCGCACCGCCTAAGTACGCGTAGTAATCGACATAGAGGCTTAGCAATCCATTTTCGTTATATGACACGGTGTATCGGCCGTCGAAGCTCGGGCGGCGAATGAATGCGTTAGGATCCTTTTCTAGCAGCTCGTTATTCCATTCCACGGCTGGATTCATAAGCTTAGATCCTTCCGCAGCAAATCGATCGGCTTCTTGTTTCAAGAAATCATTAACTTTTTGTTGTACTTTAGCGTCTTTGAACTTTGATAGTACAGGGTAGAATACCGACAATGACTTGCCATCCCCATCGGCACCAATCTCCATAGAAGTAATCGTGAGATCATTTTCCTCTATCGCTTTCAATTCAATAACTTTTGAGCTTTTTTCATAGGTTACCTCGTAACCAAAGTGTTCCAATACGAAACGAAGTGGTACATACGTTGTTCCATCCTGCAGGATAGCCTCGGGACCATAATAAAGCGGTTGACCGTTAAGGTAGATGGAGCGGTTCGACAGATTAAGTTCCATCGTGCGTCCTCGCCCATTCACTTGTACTACTCGAGTGGAAGAGTTGTATTTCGTATTCAATCCTAATGCAGTATTTAGACTACGCAGCGCGATGTACGTTGAACCGTTCTTGTTTATCGCGCCAATCGTAGAGCTTTGACCCTCAATCTTAAAGGACTGCGAGATAATTGTATGTTTTGTAACGGCTGCAGTAGCTTGGCTTGCAGGAAGCATTGCTGTGACAGGCACTGCCATGGCGATAGCTAGAGAAAGGGCGAGCGTACGTAACCGATTGTTTTTCTTTTCATTCATCAATTCATTCACAATCCCTTCATGTTGTTCTATTCGAACTAGCGATACCCTTTCAACGTTATAAAATGTTGGAAGGTTGCATTCTTCCTAAAACATAATATGATGACAATTTTGTGCAAACGATTGCATTGAAATGAAAATAATAATATAATATTCTATGGACTAAAAATGTTGTTCTGATTGTTCTAATTGCTTGTTACTATAAGGTTTATTCGATTGAAAGCTTTGGTAAGATGATAGTGATTATTTAATAATTAAATGTTATGAATGAAAACCCTTACCTTTTTATGCGAACGATTGCACAAAAACCATCTAGAATATGACAATATTGAACAAAGTGTAGAACGAAATGAATTCGTATAAGGAGGATATTATGTTAGCAGAACAGCCTAGTAAAAATAGTGGCCAAAGCACCCGACAGAAGCTGCCAAATCTCCCAATTAGTATGATTTGGATGATTAGCTTTGGCTTTTTGGGTGTGCAAATGGCATTCTCATTGCAAAGCTCAAACATGGGACGTATCTTTCAAACGATTGGTGCCGATCCTCATACATTAGGATTTTTCTTTATTTTACCTCCGTTGGCGGGATTAATTGTTCAGCCACTAGTTGGATACTTTTCAGACCGTACTTGGATGCCTAAGCTTGGAAGGCGGATTCCTTACTTACTTGTTGGAGCGATTGTAGCAGTTATCGTCATGTGTTTGTTGCCGAATGCAGGTAGCTTTGGTTTTGCTCCATTAGCTGCTCTTACTTTCGGTGCGGTGACGATTTTGTTTATGGATGTCTCCTCGAACGTAGCGATGCAACCGTTTAAAATGATGGTTGGCGACATGGTTAACGAAGAACAAAAAGGCTTTGCCTACTCTATACAAAGTTTTCTTTCTAATAGTGGTGCTGTACTTGCTTGTATATTCCCTTTTCTTCTTACGGTGCTAGGGGTGTCCAATAGCGCGCCAAAAGGTGTTGTACCTCAATCAGTCGTTATCTCCTTTTATGCCGGAGCGATTATTTTGATTGTTTGTAGTTTGTTTACAGTGTTTAAGATTAAGGAGTATACACCAGCTGAGTATGCAGCTTATCATGGTATTACAGATAATGATAAGAAAGAAAAAGCAGGTATTTTTAAATTACTTAGAAACGCTCCTAAAGTTTTTTGGACAGTTTCTATCGTTCAGTTTTTTTGCTGGATGGGATTTCAGTATCTATGGACGTATGGTACGGGAGCAGTTGCCGATAACGTATGGCATACATCTGAACCTTCGAGCTCAGCTTATCAAGAGGCTGGTAACTGGTTTGGCATTCTTTCAGCAGTACAATCGGTTGCTGCTGTGCTTTGGTCACTGGTGCTGTCACGCATACCGAATGATAAGCGAAAAGTTTGGTATGCGCTTAGTTTGTTATTAGGCGGTATTGGCTTTGGATCTGTCTTTTTCATTCATGGCCAATTTGCGTTAATTACTTCATTTACTTTAATCGGTATTGCATGGGCTGCAATGATGACATTCCCATTCACCATGCTAACAAATGCTTTGTCAGGCAAAAACATGGGTACGTATTTAGGACTTTTTAACGGAAGTATCTGTTTACCACAAATCATTGCTTCATGCTTAAGCTTTGCCCTGTTCCCGTTAATAGGTTCTTCAATGCCGACAATGATCTTAATCTCGGGCATATTGCTTGTTATAGGAGCGCTATCTGTTTCAGGTATTAAAGAAACCTACGCAAGATAGCTGTTATAGTATTAACTGCAACGATATAGATACACGTTTTGATATTATACCCTTCATCGTGACGATGAAGGGTATTTTTATTGATCATTCCCACCTCACACAACAAAAGTTTAACAATTAAACATTGATTATGATTACGGCGTAAAACGGATTCTTCATCATGATACTCATTGAAGTATACAGCTTGGGAAGCTATTGAGCAGTTACCCGACAATTCTAACGGTGAAGAAACAAGAAAAAAAGTGTTACATTCCTATAATTCTGATATGGTCCAAAAGCAACGATTAGGATTAGTGCCTAAGGAGTTAGACCCAGCCCTTATTACGTTAATGATGTCTAGTCTTACGGTCTACCCCCTACTATTCAACAACGTTACACAAATGATCACTGGCCACACGCTTGAGGAGCCAGAGTTTCAAAAAAAGTGGGGCCAATTCCTCCATCAAATTAGTGAAAGAATTTTTAATGTAGAACAATCAACGTGATTTTTTGACTGAGGATGAATTCGTGAAGCTGATATATACGGTGAGGATAATGCAGATTAACAGAATGATATGGAACATCGTATGGATCGTATTCGGCACTATGCCATTCATTGTAGGTAAAAAGGAATGAGTATCTCCAAACATTTCTGTGTATGTTGCGACTCTTTCTTCAGCTCCATATCCGAACACGTATGGAATCCACCAATCAAGTAATGCGCCGGAAAATATGAAGCTTGGATGAATGATTAACCATAACTTTGCCCAAAGAGGATATCTTTTTCCTACAAATAGTGCTGTGAGAGCTATTAGAATGACGATTTGGATCACACCGATTAACGTAACAATGATCAGCTCATTTATTGAACGACTTGCATGAATGGCGTCAACATCATTTAGTGTGCCGATTGGAATCCAGTCCTGAACAATCATGAACACTAAGATAAGGCTATATCCAAGTAACAACAGTCTCTCAGATATACGAATGCTTCTTTTCACAACAATCCTCCATTCTAATAATGACTAGCTTTAATATAGTAATAAGGTACCTTTTCAGTTTAAGCAGTAAATAGTTATAGTTAAAACGGTTGGAGACGTATTTATACAAAGACCTAAGAATGAGATGGATGGCTTAATTGTTGAAAAGGAGGCGGGATATGAGCTTCGCAAGAAATGTAGTCATTTATTTATGGTTAGCTTTAGCTGCTGCATTTATTAGGAACGTAGGCTTGTCTGACGGGGTTGCTGCGATCTTCGGTTCAGTTTTCCTTACTTTTATGGGCTTTGTATTGGTAGCAATTACTCTTTTATATTTTATTCTGCGCCAATGGCTTAAAGCTAAAACAACGATCGAGCCTTCACCTAATTTCATTAAATTTCGTAAGACATTGAGGTTTGTGCCAGTAATCCCCACTATTTTATTTTTCATCTTCAGTTATAGTACTGAATATGGAGACTACACAAAGATGTATCGAGACATGAATCCTACTGAAATGGAGCGTTTACTTGATGCATTAGGGAGCACGTTGAGTTTGACTTTTGTCTTTTATGCGATATTTGAGCTGATCTTATTATCGTTACTTTGGAAAAAACGAAAGGAACAAGCGGTAACATGACATTCCTAGAGATTACTCTTGCGGTTGTCACTTTGCATATTGTTATGGCGGTCCTTATGGCCGTTTTCCCAAGAGATGAAGTGATGAGAAGCAAGATTGGGATATCCTCATACACTTCAAAACCTGCAACAGTCGGAGATTATTTCTTTAACGGGCTGGTCCTGCTAATAGCTGGCGGGGGTCTTGCGATGGAATACATAAACAGGAAGATTGTTAAGAGACGTTGGTGGTGGCGAATTGGTATCCGACTTGTTGTCATTGTCGGTGCTGTTACGCTTGTGTTTATAGCGGGTCTACTGGGTTATATCATTAGTGAATAGTGGGTTTAGTTCAGGCCATCCGATACGATAACGGATGGTCTGAATTTTTGTGTTTAGCAAGAACAAAGAATCGTATCATAGTTAATGCAAAGTTTATGAGTGGGTTTTAGTGTGTACTTCAGGTTGGTTTTACATCTTGTAGCCGTAATTAATAACTAACGATAGACATGCCGATAATTAGTTTGTTGTATAATCCAAAAGACCTATAGAGTTTGCGGAATTGACATCATCTGTTTCAATTACTTCGTTGTCAGTCAGGAGGGGGGAAGGAAAGCTGTAATTAACGACGATATTCTTGCGGAAGGGTTTTGTTCAAGCTGGTAAGTTAAAGGCTCTTCGAATGCTCTAATGCCTTGGAATCGTTGGATTGTATCATTTATCATCTTAGAATTATTTACAAAGGAGCTGGGAAACGTTGAGAAAGATAAGGACTAAAATTATCATTGTTTTAATTTCGCTAGTCTTCGTCGGGATAGGATCATCAATTTCGGGATTTGCTTCACTCAATACGCTGAAAACTTCGAGTGAACGAATTTCAGAGAATTATTTACAGCGCATTATGGTACTTAATAACGTATCGTCTACTATGCAAGAGTCACAGCAATTACTGTTAGCACATTGTATCGCGTCTACGATTGATGCCAAAGTTTCCTTAACCGAAAGTATTAGTAAGTCCATAGCACAGCTAGAGTTCAGCTTTAAGGAATATGCTTCATTAATTGGAGATGAAGATAAAGGTTCCTATGACGAACTTATGACTACTTATCAAAGTTATAAAGAGAAGTATGAGCAAACCTTTCGTCTAAGTGCAGTTAATCACTATCAAGAAGCGGCAAGCAATGTGAACGGTGTGCTCACTGAAATTTTCAATACATTAGATCAGCAATTTAATGTATTAGTTGAACAAGCTAAATACGACATTGAAGTTGCAAAGAAAGATCAAGAGAACACGTACACCAATTCTGTAGCTGTCGTCCTGGGTATGTTACTAGTTATTTTTATCGTATTTATAACTGATTATATTGTACTAAATAAAACAATTGTGAATCCTACGGTTCTTGCTGAAAAGAAACTCTCGATGATTATTGAAAAAATTAATAACAATAAAGGGGATTTAAAAGAAAGAATTCCCGTTGAAACAAATGATGAGATCGGAAAGCTGGTAACTGGTATTAACACATTCATCATGACGTTGGAAGGTATTATCGGTAAAATTGTAGTTTCTTCAAGTCAATTAGACCGTATCACGGTGCATGTTAATGAGAACATCACTGGCGCTAATTCAAACTCTCAAGATATATCTGCTACTATGGAAGAATTAACGGCTAGGATGGAAACGGTAGATCACACCATTGGCAATATAAATTCTAATGCGGAACTAGCAGGAGAAGAAGTGAAAAATGTATCAGCTTCTACTCAGAATATATATGGGTATACGATGGAGATGAAGAAACGAGCGCTTCAATTAGAAGAAACAGCAGTAAGTAATAAAGAGGCTACAAATATAATGATTGCTAACATACTTGAGTCGCTGCAAACAGCTATTGAAAACAGTAAAAGCGTACAACGGGTAGAAGCATTGACAAATGAAATATTAAATATTTCAAGTCAAACCAACTTATTAGCATTGAATGCCTCCATTGAAGCTGCTAGAGCTGGTGAGGCCGGAAGAGGATTCGCCGTGGTTGCTAATGAGATTAGAAATCTAGCGGACACTAGTCGTGAAGCCGCTAGAGATATTCAGGCGATTAATACGACAGTTACCTCTGCTGTAGATGAATTAAATAATCAGGCCAATACAATCATAACGTATGTAAATCAAACGATTCTTCCTGACTATGATCAATTTGTAAGTTCTGGTCAACAATATCGGATTGATTCGCAACATGTGAATGAAACGATGAATGAATGTGTCGGGAAAACGCAGAATCTCACAGAAATCATGCATGAGTTAGTCAAGGCAGTAAAACATATTTCAACCGCTATTAATGAAAGTACCCATGGTATTACAGATGCTGCGGAAAGCACCTCAGAGTTAGTTAATCAAATCAGCGTAATTCATGGAGAAATGAAAACCAGCTCCGATGTTGTATACGAACTTAATGAACAAACTGCTGCATTTATCAAACATTAGAGTATGAATAATTGGTTGTAATAAAAGGAGATATCTTCTATGAGAAATAAAGTGATCATACTTATGATTAGCATGTTGTTTATATGTAGTAACTCTACTATCGTATGGAGTAGTGAAATTACACCTAACTTTGTTACTGTAGATACGATTGACTTATCACTTCACACAGAAACAACGGGGGAATTTTCTTCTCTTTATACGTATGAAAATCCTTTTAAGGGTCAAGACACTTCTAAGGGAGTGATCATAGAATTTACTGCCATTCCCACTTGGGAAGTTTCTGCTCTAGGTACAATATTCTCATTGTCAGGTACAGGAGATTATAATGGTAGGTTGTATTTTACCCCTGCTTCTTACTTGGGCTATAACTCGGGTAATTATGGGGGATTTTTTGATGCCAATATGAAGGATTACTTATTGGTGGAAGACTTTATTAAAGAACAGGCTACCATTAAAATTGAAGTTGATCCTACTGGATTTAGTGTTTACGCAAATGGCGAATTAGCTTATGACCAAACCATACTAGATGATGAATCAAAGGGAAGCGGAAATTTTACAGGCAATTCGGACTATACTCCCGTTTTGGATTGGATAGCGAATGCAGATACATTGAACTTTGGCTACGGTTCTTGGTGGAATAATGTGAGTGCCGATGAGACTTATATTGAGCTTTCAGATATTCAATTTCAACTTGTTGACGGAACGGTATTGTTCGATAAGTTTGTCGTCGATCAGACACTTATCGATGAAGCCTCTAAGATTAGTGAATCCATCAGTTTAAAATCAAAGGTAAATCTAACAATTCCAGAATACACGGGTGAACTTACTTCCGCACTAAAAGGTACGGAGCATATCGATTATCAAGGGTTTTCGCTAATTCCGATTGTGATTCTAATCGTTATGCTAGTATTAATTGTTGCTGTCTTAATCGTACTAAGTGTTGTAAAGCCTTCAATCTTTAAACTTAATCCTAAAAAGCTTTTGAGAAAATCCAGTAAATAATAATAGACCCTTCATAAATACTATTATATACAAAAGACCGTTTAAGAGTCATTAAGCGGTCTTTTTCATCTTTAAATCATGTAGTTAGTAACGTGATCATTGCTAAATTTATTCAGCAGAAATAAGGTATGGTTGCAATGGTTATAACTGCCTATTATTTACAGTCATTTTCCGACAAAACATGCTATAGTAATTAGTAAATAAGCACAGCAACCACAAATCATGGAAGTGATAGATACGAGGCATAATATGCAAAAGTATATTGTGCAAAGTGTTACATAATAAAATAAGAGTATGATGATTTTTACACGTTTCTCCGTAGGATGGGAGGTCATCCAATTGATCAAAAGACATACTTTTAATAGAACCTCTTTAGTAATGGTCGCATGTATGACCGCTTTGACGCTTTTTTTTGTATATTTTCCCGTACCATTCCTTTATGGAATCGAACTGCTTCTGTTTACTGCAGTCGCTTGGTTTGTCTATTATCGGTATTCGTTGAATCATGCCCTGTTACTTACGATCATCGGTTCGGCTTGTGGGATCTTCTTTTGGGGTCAAACACCATTATTAAGTCTATATCCTATCGAAATTTTATTAGTCGGTTGGATATCTACGAAAAGCAAACGATCTACCGTGTTCTGGGATTTAGTTTATTGGCTGACAGTAGGATTAGCGGTTTTCTATCCTGCTTATCTATGGTTAACGGATTGGTCAGATTCTAATACGATCACTTTTTTTATGTTTTCTATAGCCAACGGATTGATGAATATATTCTTTGGCAGAATAGCAGCGGAGTATTTGCCCAATTGGCGTCGGAAGACAATGAAGAAATGGCGCATTGGTCGTATAACCTTTCATCTTTGTATGGTATTACTTATCGTTCCGACATTAATTTATCTGCTTGTAAGCGGATACTTTACGTATCAGAAGAGCTTACATGAGGTTTCAACCAGGTTAGACACGATGTACGGTCATGTGAATGATCGGTTAAATAATATTACAGAGTCAGAACTTCGGGATCTTAAAGTAAGGTCCACTGTGCAGAAAGCTTCATTGCAGAGTATGTTTGTTAATATGACGACCGGTTCAGATGTGCAACTTACTTTTATAGATGCCAATCGTGAAATGATCACTTCTCTAGAACCCAACATAGCTGATAACACTGCTTACGATTGGAGAGAGGGCGGCACAGTAAAACAAGTAGCGACCTCACTTTATTTATGGCAGCCTAATGATATACCTGCTTACAATAAAGTGTATCGCTGGGCTAACAGTGAATTCATCTCTGTATATAACATAGAACGATTGCCGTATACATTAATCGTTAAACAACCAGCAACGACGTTCCAGCATAATATGTTCAATCTGTATCTGCTAAGCATGCTCATTGTCGGAATGTCCACATTGATATCGGCACTGGTCGCTTATAAGGTCACGAATCACTTAAGTATGTCGATTACACAGCTAGGGAACTTTACGACTGGGCTTCCCCGTAGAATCCGGGTACGTGAACCCATTGAATGGGAAGACAGTCCGCTGCATGAGGTGGATATTCTTAAAAATAACTTCGAGGATATGTCTAAGGAGTTAGCTAATATGTTCCACGAGATTAATGAAAGCGAAGAAAGGCTTCGCCTAATGGTTCACTATGATACCTTGACTGGGCTAGGCAATCGTTATAGCTTTGGGCTGTATTTGCCGTCACTTATCGAAGAAGCGAAAAAGAATAATTTAAAGCTTGCGTGTTTGTTTATTGACTTAGATCGGTTTAAATCCATAAACGACACCTATGGACACGAAGCGGGAGATGCGGTGCTTAAGGAAGTAGGGGCACGGCTTTTACAACAGAATACAGATCAGACCAAGGCTTTTCGATTGTCGGGAGATGAATTCGTTGTGGTGATAAGTGAACCATTGCCGGACGACTTAGTGCAGTGGGCACAAGGCATTCACAATGACTTGGTGGCTACCGTATTCATCTGCCATGATCAGCGTGTCCAGGTCGAGCTGAGTGCAGGCATATCGATCTACCCCGATCATGGACAAGATGCTTTAAGCTTACTACGAAGCAGTGATCACGCGATGTATGAAGCGAAAGTAAGCGGTCGTAATCGCGTGAAGTTAAGCAAAGGTGAAGATGCCGAGTTCCCGAAAGGAGGAACAACGTAGTGAAATCCAAAACAGCCATGATCCTTAATATTACACTGGGTCTCATGCTCTTGCTTTCGGCCTTTGTCTATGCGAATCACGATCAATATCAAGTACCTAGTGAACCGAACTCGTATGTGGATGAGTGGACAACTAAGGAGGACGAACAAGACGTCGTCTTAACGATATGGTCACCGAAGCCTTTTTTAGATTATGAGATTCAAAGTTTTCAGGAGGCTAATCCGAACATTCGCATAGAATTCACTAGCCTTCACGATGAGCCTAGACTATCGGAACGTTACCTCAATGCACTTGCCGAAGGTACGGCCCCTGATATATTGTTGCTTACTCAGACTATGCTCGGATCGATTAATTCTGTGGATTTAATCGCAGATCTATCCGAGAGTCACCTTGATCTTAAGCAATATCGTCACATGATGGGTGAGTATATGTGGAATATTCATCAATCACTGGATGGTGATCGCACAATCGCTCTTCCAATGGAAGCCTATCCGTATGTATTCTATTACCGCTACGACATTATGGAGGAAATAGGTTACCCTTCGGAGCCAAAGGAATTAGCAGATTACTTACGTGATCCTAACCATCTGTTACAACTTGCATCCGATCTAAAGCAGTCTAATCGATGGGCGCTTCAATGGGATAATGATCTGATTACCGTTGTGAATAGCGGACGATTCATTTTCAACCGGGATATCGAGTATGAACGCTCATCGGAGTTCTATCGACAAGTGATTGATACAACGTTAAAGTTTAAAGACCTCGCAGCAAATGTGTCGATCTGGAATCAGATCGGACAGGAGATGCTGCGAAGTGGTCAGCTTGCTATGGTTATAATGCCATCATATGGAGAAGGCAATCTAGTAGAATGGCTTCCTGATCAAGCAGGGAAATGGAGAGCAACGAGCCTACCGCTTGGAATTGAAGCTGTTGATATCCATACAAGTTTATCACTTGCTATTACCGAGCATAGTAAGCATAAATCAGAAGCTGAACAATTTGTTAAATATGTGATGGATACTTCAACGGTATTTAATTGGTATACATCCTCTCCTGCTAGTGAATTCCTAGGTGGGCAGGACAGCGGGAAACTGTACTTGGACATCCTCAAGAACAATTCATCCAGGGAGGTGCCTACTCCACTAGATGGACGTCTGTTCGATGTATGGTTTACATCGGTGGAACAATCTAGACGCAGTGGTTATTCCATCGAAGATACGCTCAATGCGGCCACTCAAGATGTTATGGACATTAGCTCCATTGAACAAGAACAGTTACGGCTATACTTGCAAAGAAGCTCCCAATAGTTGGGAGCTTCTTTGTTTATATAAGAATTTATTCAAAAAACAGGAAATTTGGTAATGAATAAAGAATCTTGAGAGCTAAGAGTTGAATTCTTGGTTGACTAACGTTGAATAGCGTGGTGATTAATATGAATTACGAAAATGCTGGTGATCTATTACCGAATCACCTATTAGAAGAAGTAAAAAAATATGCAGCAGGCAAGCTTTTATATATTCCTTTAGATAGGGAAAAGAAGTCTTGGGGAGAGGTTTCTGGATATCGTCATTTCCTCGTTAGACGGAATCAATTGATATTAAATATGTTTCTTCATGGCGTCAAAATTCAAGAGCTATCTTCAGACTTTTTTCTTTCCGAAGAAACGATTAAAAAAATCGTATATTCTAAAAAAAGTAACAACAAATTACAGTATTATCCTTCGTCAACCTCTGCTTTACAATATTCAGCGGCAGGTATGCTAGAGGAGTGGATCCATACGTATTTGCTTTTTGATCGCCGGAACAAAGTGTTTTCAGATGGTTTGCGGCTTTTTTACAGATATTATGTGGGACCGATCATGATGCCCCTTGCATTATTCAAAAGATCTAGTGGACCCGAGGCACATATGAAGTGGAAGGTACATCCAACAGTGTTCGAAAGCAGAGTGACCAACTGGATAGATAAAATTATAGAAGAAGAAGATATACCACCGTTGATCGTTAACTTTGAAAAGGGAGAATTTGAAATAAACTGTGATAATCCGTTGTTCGAAGCTTTGAAGCGATCTCATGTGAATGAGTACCCTGTAGTGATTTGGATTACGGAAAGAGCAGATCACGACATGTTTATTCAGGATTACGCAATGTATTTATAAGTTATGGCGAGAACAACTTAACCTGAACGATACATATTTTCCAGGGCTATCTATCTGTATTGTTATGTTATGTCATGACATACAGAGTATAGAGGGGGCTTATGCACTAGTTCGTGAATAAGAAAGGTGCGATGTTATGTTATATGGTAGTACGCAATGCGCAACGGAATATGCGCAGCGTGGAGCGATTGACGAGTGGATCCAGTTATTTTTAAGAAATGACGGAAAAAACATTGCATTGGCAGACGGTTTATTACTTAAAAAGAGATACTATATCGGCCCTGTCCTTGCAGACATCACAGAGTTTGGAGTTGAAGAAGGAGCTCCATCGTATCTAACGACAGAGAATGATATTGCATGGTTTTTTCATGTGGTCGATCACATGAAGAAAGTATATGACAACTGGGATTTTCCACCGCTCATTGTCTCTTATTTTGAAGGGAAATATGAGATTGCTGATGGACGCCACCGGAATGAAGCATTTCGCCAAATGAAAATAAAACACGCACCTGTTATCTTTTGGACAGATACTGAGGAGGATAGTCTGCATCTCAAAAACAAATTAAAAATTCCAATTTAGTGAAGGGAGAAAGTGCTTATGGAAACAACTCATAAATTGCCATTATTTATTGTTACAGGGGCGAGTGGTGTAGGGAAAACAACGGTTATGCACGAGCTACGCAGTCTTATGCCAGAGTTCGTTGTGTTCAGCACGGATAATGACAACTTTGGGACAACCGCTGAAAAGCTTGAATATCAAGACAGATACAATTTATTGCTTCACTTCGCAAATTCTGTAGCGAAGTCCGGTAGAGGAACGATTATATGCGGTACGTTTATGCCGTGGGATGCGGAAAAATGTGACACCTATAAAGCATTTCATGAGGTGTGTTTTATTAATCTGCATTGCGATGACGAGACACGCAATTATCGCCTCCGTAACCGAGAGGACAAAGCAATGTGGACGGATGACATGTTAAAACAGCATGAAGAGTTTGCGCAGTGGCTGCTAGACAATGCGGATACTGCCTACAATCCACCGATGCCTACCATTGATACAACCCAGACTCCTCCATCGGAGGTAGCAGAGCAAATAAAAAGCTATGTATTGCTGAAGTGGAAAGGAGTTACTTCCACTTAGAAAAGAGACTTACATTTACTTTTTTGTTGAAATAATTCAGCTTTCCAGAGTTGTCAGCATTTAGTTGCATATCAGGCCTGCTAGCAACCTTTTGTCGTTGTAACTTTTTTTGTGCAGCAGGCCATTTTACGTAACTAAACTATTTGGAAGTGAGGAATTATTGAAAAAGCAGTAGTGTTTCTAGTATGAGAAGATTACCTCTTAAAGTTTTGGGAAAAATCTTTTATTTTCTCCACGAAAATTCCCTTCAATTGATCGGAGCCTTCCTTTGGTGCAGCATAGGCTTTATAACCACCAAACGATTCAATACAGATAGCAGCTTCTTTTAGTTCTGCAGGAATATTCCGCTCTATGATTGCTTCAGTTTCCTTAGGCTTCTCATTGCAAATAAAGTATCCCATTCTTTTATTTAGCAATTCATTATGATTTTTTTTGATAAAGTCACGGATCGGTTTATATATTTTACCGTCTCGAACTCCCGCACCCAAAATAATATGATCAAAATCCTCGATACTGGGCTTCTCTGTTTGAATATCACAAATCGTACAAATTGATATTTCTTCTGCTAAAAGTTTTATGCATTGCTCTGTTGCTCCTGTTTTCGTCGCATAGATAATTAGTACTGACATTTGCCTCATCCCTTTTCATTTCGTGCTGTTTTTGAGTTAAGATGACGAATTTGTTCTTCTAGAACATCGCTTGCTTTACCCAAAAATTGTGTAATGAGCTCAAGCTCTTCATCTGAGTAAGATGAAGCAAGTTTGACCATAGTTTCATGGAGCTGAAGGTAAATATTACTGACTTCTTCTTTGTTTTCATATAGTGGAACGATAATCACTTTACGGCGGTCATGAGGATCATGTTGCCTGCGCACAAATCCGGTTTTTTCTAATCGATCAATCAATGCAGTAACACTGCCCGTAGTGAGTCCGGTTAGTTTTGAAAGCTCACCAGCGGTGACGGGTCCTTTCTCATGTAAAATATCGATAGTTAAAAAGTCATTATTATAAAGTCCTAAGGAAGCAGCTACACTTTGCTGGTAGAGAACCGTTCTGGATCCCAAGCTGCGCATACCTAGCGTAAGGTTTTCTTGCTGCTCCGTGGGTTGTTTGTGTTGATTACTTTGCAAAGATGGTCATCCCTTTCACCTATATAAATCTTGATCGTCAAGATACTTTATAATAAAGATACTTTATTGTTATTTAGATGTCAAATATTGCGCCCTGCTAAAAACTAAAGGCGATTAAGTATGTGTGGTTGTATAATAGATACAATGAGTTAACATGTACATGCGAATGAGTTAGAAGTAAATGAATAGGAGAGGAATGTCTCTTGGCAAAGCGTTCACAAAAACAAAAGTACCAAATGAGATTAGGTCATATTCTCTTAATACTAGGTTTACTGACTGTTCTATTATCCGGTTCGCGCATATTGTGGATGAAGGTATTCAGCAATCAACAGCATGAGCCCATTAAATATGGACAAGTTGATCTGCGAGATTGGAATGCAGAAGAAGGAAGTATTGTTTTGCTTGATGGAGAGTGGGAGTTTTATCCTTCACAATTACTAATGGATGGCAGGCAGCCTCGATTAGATGAAAGTGATCCTCAGCTTATTCAGGTTCCTGGCGGCTGGAATGAAGCGATGAATGTCGAGAATCCTACACCATATGGATACGGTTCATATCGATTGCGAATATATGTAGATCCGCAAAAGGAACTTAATTATAGCATCCGCATACCCAGTATACGCACTTCATCTGAGGTGTATGTAAATGGCCGATTGCATGCCAAGTCTGGGAAGGTGTCACAATCAGAGGAGGATTACATCGCAAAGAACCTTCCATATTCTACTACCTTTACAGCGGATGAACATGGTGTTATTGACCTCGTCATTCAGGCGGCTAATTATGTGGATAGTAGAAATAGTGGTATAGCACGATCAATTAAATTCGGTTCAGAGGAAGCCGTTGCTGCAGAAATGAAGGTATCCGTGTCTATGCAGCTTATAGCTGCCATTATATTTCTAATGCATTCTGCATATTCACTTATCTTGTTTTTATTGGGCAATAAGGAAAAAAGGTTGTTTTACTTTTCGTTGTTTACACTAAGTATCGCGCTATCTAATCTATTAAGCAGTGATGAGAAGTTGTTTCATCAGGTCATATATATTGGAACCACCTGGGATTTCCGACTATCTAATGGGGCGTTTTTGTTTGGAATCTATGCTTTATTGGAGTGTACGAACCATCGTGAGCTCCGCTATTGGGGCAAGTTTTATCCAGTATTCAGAATATTAATTATAGGAACTGCTGGAATAACGTTGCTATTAACGCCAGATCAGGTCATTGCGTTATTCCCAGTCTATTTTGTACTAGGCGGCATAACGGGATTGGTCACAGCGATTACAATTATTAAGAAAGTGATTAAGGATATAAGAGGGAATCTATTACTATTGCTTTCATTGCTTGCATTGATTCACCATTTTATATGGCTGCTCATCTGGCGGGAAAGTGGCTTCAGTTTTGTCTATTATCCGTTTGATATGATTATAGCTATTGGTTGCTTAGCTTCTGTGTGGTTTAACAATTATTTTATTATGCATGCAAACACAAAAGAGCTTGCGACAACGTTACAAAGAATGAATGACCATAAGGATCAGTTTTTGGCGAACACCTCGCATGAATTTAAGAATCCACTTCATAGCATTCTTAACATGTCTCAATCCGTATTAATACGTGAACGACATTTGCTTCAGGAGAGAAGTATTACAGAGCTTGAAACGGTGCAATCAGTAGGCCGTCGTTTGACATTGCTATTAAATGATCTTATCGATGTCATGAGTTTACGCGAAGGCAATCCTCGTCTGCAGAAAAAAACAATATCTATTCAACCGATCGTGACAGGAGTACTTGATATGCTGCGGCTAAATGCTGAAGTGAAGTCTGTAAATATTGTAAATCAGATTCCCGATGATTTTCCCCCACTGCATGCAGATGAAAATCGACTCGTTCAAATTATCTTCAATTTACTTCACAATGCGGTCAAGTATACGAATGATGGAACGATCACGATTAAAGCATTTGTTAAGGGAGAAAGGGCTTATATCGTTATAACCGATACCGGGATTGGTATGGATGATCATATGATTAGTCGTCTATTTCGTCCATATGAGCAAGCCAGCACAGGTGAGACGATGATCGAAGGTGGCTTTGGATTAGGCTTGAGTATTAGCAAGCAGCTAGTTGAGCTTCATGGCGGTACTTTAGATGTGTCCTCCGTCTTGGGTGAAGGCTCTACCTTCACTTTTTCGTTAAAGCTAGCTGAACTAAAGGCTGAAAAAGATGAGGATACCACCAACGTATTTGACGTTTCATCGTTACAAGCCATGCCGGTTCAAACGAATCGTTCGATAAACCAGGAAAGGGCTAGCACGCACACGTCTGCGAAACCATCGGCTGTATTTAACATTGATCATAAGCGCCCGTGTATTTTAATTGTTGATGATGATCCTGTTAATCTTCAAGTGCTTGAAACGATCTTACCACAAGACGAATATGATACAACGATGGTGACGAGCGGCAAGGAAGCATTAGGCATACTTGATCGTAAGCCATGGGATCTTGTCATCACCGATATTATGATGCCTCGAATGTCCGGATACGAGCTGACACGAATGATTCGCGAACGATATACATTCACAGAGTTGCCTGTGCTATTGCTTACTGCAAGAAGCCAACCGGAAGATATTCGAAGCGGTTTTCTAGCAGGGGCAAATGATTATGTGATGAAGCCAGTGGAAGTAGTAGAGATCAGATCCAGGATTGAGGCACTAACGACAATTAAACAATCTGTTCAAGAACAGCTGCGATTAGAAGCTGCTTGGCTGCAAGCGCAGATTCAGCCTCATTTTCTGTTCAATGCGTTGAATGCTGTAACAGCCTTAAGTGATATTGATCTAGACAAGATGCGCAGCTTGCTTGACGAGTTCAGCAATTTTCTTAGAAATAAGTTTAGATTCCAGAACATGGATAGTCTTGTGCCAATTGAAGAAGAGCTCAGCTTAGTCCGCTCTTATCTGTATATTGAACAAGTTCGCTTTGGAGATAGGCTGCAGGTTACATGGGAGATCGAGGGCTGTGAGGGAATAAGAGTGCCGTTTCTTTCGATCCAGCCCCTTGTTGAGAATGCGATAAAGCATGGCATCATGAAGCGAAATCGTGGCGGTACTATTCAGATTCGGATTATTAGACAACAGACACACGCAGAGATAACCGTTGAAGACGATGGGGACGGAATAGACGAGGCTCAAGCGCAGCATCTGCTGGAAAGAAAAGCAGATCGACGTTCAGGCGTAGGACTGATTAACACGGATCAACGATTAAAGCGGCATTTCGGGGCAGGTCTTATAATTAAAAGCACTCTAGGGGCTGGTACGAAGGTAACCTTTCAAGTACATAACGGGTCGAATAGCGTCAAGGAATGGGATAACGCGGAGTAATGATAACGTTAAAAGATGGGAGGTTGGACACTACCTCCCTTGATTTTTATATGATACGATGTGCAGAAAAGTGGTGTTCAAGTAAAAAATAGGAAGAAAGGGCGAAATCTATGTATGAGCGTTTGGCAGAAAAACTAAAGACGACTTCTGCATTAAAGTGGTTTCCTGGCCGCGGGGCGGAAGAAAGCTGGATAGTAGAGGTGGAAGAGGAGTTAGGATTCCGACTGCCACCGTCTTACCGTTGGTGGTTGATTCATTACGGGAATGCTAGATTGAATGGCGGAAACATTTTAGCAATCTGTGCCCCGGAACATAGAGAGTATGACGATAGTGACCTTCTTTATATGCACAGACTCAATAAAGCTGAGGATTGGTTGGTAGCTAGGTTTCCCCACAGACTAGACTTGTACGTTCCAGATAGTGATGAGCTATATTATTTTGATACGTCCTCCCGTGATGAAGACGGTGAATTTGCAGTTATGTGTTATGACCTTATGAATGATTGGATTGATAAGTATGCGTCTACTTTTGCGGAGTTTCTCGAGCAGCTGATCGACGAGCGATCTTAGTTGGGTTTTCAGATTGAATTTTGCTAGAGACATTCGTAATGTACTCGAAGTGCTCACAATAAAATAATCGTACGACTAATAATAAGATAATAACAGATCATTGTTAAGGTCCCCTGACGGGGGCCTTTTCTGTTGTATTTTGCAATTCTTATTACAAAATCGTTATAACGAGCCTAACAGCTGAACTTGCATATCAGTTTACAAATAATAACATAAAAATTTAACTTGAAATTTTAAGAAAATTTTTGATATAGTAACAAGCAGACCGGTTGGTTTGGTGAAAGGATAATCGTATGGATAAAAAAACTTATATTATTGAGACAGCTACAGCATTGTTTCAGGACAAAGGTTATATGAGTGTTGGACTTACGGAGCTATTGCAGGCCTGCAATATATCAAAGGGTGCATTCTATCATCATTTTCCTTTAGGAAAAGAGCAGTTGCTTATTACTTGCTTAGAAACAATAAGCGAGATGATTTCACAGGATATGAAGATTATTTTTGAAACATACGAAACGACTCTGGAAGCAATGTCAGCAGTACTGGATAAGTTGGTTGATGCTTACGACACTGATGGAACAATCGTAGGCTATACCTTTACGAGTATTGTAAGCGAGATGGGCTTTTTAAGTGAAAATGTTCGATTAGCATGTGAGCGTGTGTATGAAAATATTGAACAGAAGATTGCTCATAAGCTCGAAGGAGATGGGCTACCTCCTGCTGAGGCAAGCCAACGGGCTTTGCTGATCGCAGCAACAGTAGAAGGTGGCATTATGCTTTCGTTGACGAAAAAAACGAGTAGGCCGCTTCGAATCATTTCACAGCAATTAGGTCAGATTATAAAAACAGAATAGGAGTAACTCATGCAAGCTCAAACGCAAGTAAAAAGTCCAAAATTAATGGCATTTGTTTTGATGTTCAGTTCATTTATCGGTTTGTTCGGTGAAACAGCATTGAACATGGCGCTAACGGACGTTATGGAAGACTTCTCGGTTAACCCTAGCACTGCTCAATGGTTAACTACTGGATATTTATTAGTATTAGCAGTATTAGTTCCGCTATCCTCGTATTTAGTACGTTGGTTTACTACGCGTCAGTTAATTGTTTCCGCGTTAATCATTTCGGTCATAGGTTCGTTATTTTCTGCACTGTCTCCAAACTTCTCTGTACTACTTATCGGTCGTATGATTCAAGCGATAGGAACAGGAATATTTCTTCCATTGATGTTTAGTGTCGTGCTTATGATTTTTCCTATCCATAAGCGCGGAGCAGTTATGGGGATTGTTGGTCTAGTAATGACAGCAGGTCCCGCACTAGGTCCAACCATCGCGGGCTTAATTATTAGCTCATCAAGCTGGCATTATATTTTCTGGATTATGATTGTGTTATATGTAGCGATATTATTAATTGGCTTCTCTAAGGTAGACAATGTATCTTCGATTACGAAGCCTAGAATTGATATTCTGTCATTGTTGCTCTCGACGGTAGGTTTTGGTGGAATTGTATATGCACTAGCAACGATGGCGGAAGTTTCGATTACGAAGCCTCAAGTCTGGCTTCCGTTAGCAATCGGTTTAGTTGCATTAGTCTTGTTTATCCTTCGTCAGCTTAAAATGTCGGAGCCGATGATTAATTTGCAAGTATTTAAATACCCAATGTTTTCTCTAGGTATCGTTATGATGTTTGCTACAATGTTCATGATTCTATCGGTAGCTATTCTGACACCGTTATATCTTAAAAGCGTGTTGGCTTACACAGCACTTGGCGCGGGCTTACTTATGCTACCGGGTAATGTATTGAATATTATTATGTCACCAATCGTAGGAAGCACCTTTGATAAAGTGGGTGCGAGGATCTTTACACGTATCGGATATTCGTTGATTACGGTCGCAGCGATTTTATTTATTGTAACGATCTCATCGACAACACCAGTATGGCAAATCGTTATCATTCTTGGTATTTTCTTCGTCGGTGTCTCGATGACGATCATGCCAGCTCAAACCAATGCGATGAATGCTTTGCCAGCTAATCTATATGCTGACGGTTCAGCTGCCCTAAACACCTTGACTCAAGTAGCTGGTGCAGCAGGTACAGCTATTGCAATCACTGTGTTTACATCTGGTCAAAACAAATATATTGCTGAGCATGGAGCTAATGAGCCGCTAGAGTTTTTAGCTTACGGCGTCAATCATGCCATTATACCTGTGTTAATTGTTGCAATCATTGGCTTGATTGCTTCGATCTTTGTTAAAAATAGCCGTGCTGCACATGAAACCAGCACTACGAACAATTAATAATAAACTTTAAAAGTGAGGCCAAAAGGCTTCACTTTTTTATTTTGTTTAAATTCAGTTCATATTCATGGTTTATCCTCTTAACATATTCAGCAACAGACAGTTAAGAAGGAGGAATTACATTGAATGATTTTTTAAGAAAAAAAGCAGCTATTGAAAATAAAGATTGGGCAGTGGAAGCCAATGGATTAGTTAAAGCATTTGGAGATAAGCGAGCAGTTGATGGTGTTGATTTGAGTGTTCGTGCTGGTACAATCTACGGCGTACTTGGTCCTAACGGTGCGGGCAAGACAACGACGATTAGAATGCTGGCAACGCTGCTGCAGGCAGACGCAGGTTCAGCACAAATTTTTGGATATGACGTAAAAAAGGACCCACAGCTTGTTCGTCAATTAATTGGGGTAACGGGACAATATGCTTCCGTTGATGAATCGCTCAGTGCTATGGAAAATCTAATTATCTTCTCCCGTTTATTAGGACTAGGGCGTGCAGAGGCGAAGCGCAAGGCAATGGAGTTACTAGAGGAATTTGGCTTAACGGAAGCAGCAAAGCGCCCGTTGAAGCATTTCTCAGGTGGAATGCGCCGCAGACTTGACTTAGCTGCCAGTCTGATCGCTCAGCCACCACTTATCTTTTTAGATGAACCGACGACAGGCTTAGACCCAAGAACTCGTAATCAGATGTGGGAAACGATTCGACGACTGGTTAGTGGAGGATCAACAGTATTGTTGACCACACAATATCTTCAGGAGGCTGATGAATTAGCTGATCGGATTGCGGTGATTGATCATGGCCGAGTAGTGGCAGAAGGGACAGTTAATGAATTGAAACAATCGGTTGGCATTTCATCGTTGCATGTCAGCATTCAAAACGGGCAATACATGCAGGAAGCACGCTTAATTATTGAGCGAGTGCTTAACGTCCAATCAGCTGTCTCTGCGGAAGGAGGCTGGATCACTGCTCCTATGGCAGATGCAGATAAGGTGACGGATTTGCTAGTTATGCTTAGAGAGGCTGGCATTCAACTAGCAGAGCTAAGTGTACAGAAGCCAACGTTAGATGAAGTTTTTTTATCTATTACTGGTCTTGATAGTGAATTGAAGGAAGATAAGGCTGCTGTAGCCAGTAAAACGAATAAGAAGGAGGCGTATGTATGAGCAGCACGACAATGAAAGCAATCAATGAGCGCAAGCTTCGCAATAAAGTGAGCTTTCGAGAATCAGTAAGGCAATCATTAACGATGGCTTACAGAGGATTGTTAAAGATAAAGCGTACACCAGAGCAATTGTTTGACGTCACGCTACAACCGATTATTTTTACGCTGATGTTTACGTATATATTTGGTGGGGCGATTTCTGGTGATGTGCTTAGCTATTTGCCCATCATAATTCCAGGAATTCTCGTGCAGACTGTTATTACGACGTCTGTTGTAACAGGGGTACAGCTACGGGAGGATATGGATAAAGGTGTATTCGATCGGTTCAAATCACTGCCCATTGCACGGATCGCTCCATTAGCTGGGGCATTGCTCGCTGATACCGTACGCTACACCATAGCAACGACACTTACATTCACAATGGGATATATTATGGGCTATCGTCCTGATGGTGGTTTAGGATTTGTTCTGCTTGCGATGCTTCTTGTTATCGTTTGCTCATGGGCGATTAGTTGGATTTTTGCTTTCTTAGGAGTAATCTCGCGGACCGCCTCAAGTGTACAAGGGATTTCCATGATTGTGCTCTTCCCGCTCACATTCCTTTCGAATGCATTTGTACCGGCAGATACGATGCCTACGCTGCTTCAATGGTTTGTGAAAATTAATCCGATCTCGCATCTGGTTACAGCTGTAAGGGATCTAACTAACTCTGGCACAATCGGTTGGGACTTTACGATCTCATTAATTGGTGCGGCAGTAATTGTAGCTATATTTGCTCCGATTACGGTGCGTGCCTATATGCGCCGTGCGTAGTATCTATAATGCCAAGGTGGTAAAATAAAGAAGTTATTATTTTGCTAAAAGGAATGAAAAGCATGGCAAAACTATTAATTGTCGATGATGACCCACATATTCGCGAATTATTGCGCGTTATTCTTACTAAAGAAGGATTTTCAGTTGTTGAGGCAGCAGATGGAGAAGCTGCTATTCCCTTGCTTGAGAAAAATAAAATAGACTTAATAATACTTGATATTATGATGCCCAATATGGACGGCTGGACATTCTGCCGCGAAGTGAGATCTTATTATACCGATACGCTGCCGATTTTAATGCTGACTGCAAAAGGGGAAACAACGCAAAAGGTAAAAGGCTTCGACCTTGGCGCAGATGATTATCTGGTTAAGCCGTTTGCTCCGGCGGAGCTGATCGTCAGAGTAAAAGCACTACTAAAACGTTATCAGATAACTCTTTCTAATCAAATTGAAATTGGGAATGTAGTGATCAACCGAGAGTTTTATAAAGTATTTATCGATACTGAGGAAATTACGCTGCCATTAAAAGAGTTTGAGTTACTATTTAAACTCGCAACCCATCAAAACAAAACATTTTCGAGAGAGCAGTTAATCGAAGATATATGGGGATACGATTATGAGGGAGATGAGCGAACGGTCGATGTTCACGTTAATCGTTTGCGGCAACGGTTTTCTCACGTGAACTGCCCACTTATCATTACAACGATTCGCGGACTTGGTTATCGGTTGGAGGTAAAAACGTGAATATTCCTGAAGGTATAAAGCGGATAGTAGGAATTATTGCGATTATTGGATCTTTCCTTTTATGCTGGTCCCTCGCGTATTGGGTAACAGCGTGGTTCTATGATTCGATTGAAATTGCTCCACATGAATGGATCAGGCAATTAATTAGCTCCTTCCTAGGCTTTTTCATCTTTGGCTTATGCATATCGATTTTATCAAAAGTTTTACGGCTAAAAGCTAAACAGAATCAATTTTTACATCCGATCATTCAAGCATTGAAAATGATGTCTGAAGGAAATTTTAAGATTGATCTTTCCTTTTACGGAAATCAGTTTCGAGGAAAAAATGGTGCACATCCTTATTCGCAAATTATAAATAGTATTAACCATATGGCGGAAAAGCTAGGCGAGATGGAGGAAATGCGTCAGGAATTTATCTCGAATGTATCACATGAAATTCAGTCCCCGTTAACATCAATAAGCGGCTTTGCCCATATGCTGAAAAATGAAGAACTAAGTCCAGAAGAGCGAAAGCATTACTTGGATATTATAGAAACTGAAAGTAACAGATTGTCTAAGTTAAGTGAAAACTTGCTTAAGCTTACTTCGCTGGAATCGGAGCATTATCAACCAGAACAAAAGCAGTACCGATTAGACCATCAGCTTCGCCGTATTATTCTCGCCCATGAGCCGCAGTGGACAGAAAAGCAAATAAATATGGATATCGCACTTAACGATCTGATGATTTCGGCTGACGAGGAACTGATGGATCAAGTGTGGATTAATCTACTGCATAATAGTATAAAGTTCACGCCACCTGGAGGTACGATAACGATCGGGGCATTAAGCACAGCAGAAGGAAACCATATCGTTAATATTAAAGATACGGGAATTGGCATAGATCAGGATGCACTCATGCATGTATTTGAACGCTTCTATAAGGCAGACAAGTCAAGAAATCGGAATATTGGAGGCAACGGTCTTGGCCTCTCCATTGTCAAAACCATTATTGAATTGCATAAAGGCGAGATCTCAGTGCAGAGTGAAGCTGGAAAAGGAACAGAGATAATGGTTGTTTTGACTTCTTAGCCTTGATTTATCGTCGTTATATGTTGATTTTCAATAGGTAGAATATGAGCTAAGTGATTACGGTCAGAGCTTGCGGGGGATATTGGATTCTCTTTGTTCATGGGGAGAAAACCATATTATTAAAGTTTATGGGGATAAATCTTGTATGTTGGAAGAGAGTGTACTGAACGAGACATAAAGAGAGTAACTGACTAAGGAGTGGCTAATGTGGCACGTGTTTTATTTATTAATGCAGGATCAGAGGGACATATCAATCCTACTATCGGAGTTGTGAAGGAGCTAGTTGCACGTGGCGAAGAGGTCGTATACTTTTGTATCGAAGCTTTCCGGGAGCGTATAGAGGCAACGGGAGCTGCGGTTCGAACATTTGACGATCAAATGTTTATTAAAGCTTTTATTTCAGGGGGAAGAGAGCATATGCTCCAAAGAGTTAACGGCCTGTTGCTTACGGCGGATATTATTATACCCGCTGTTCTTGAACAGACTAAAGATGAACATTTCGATTATATCGTTCATGATTCTATGTTTGGCTGCGGTTGTTTACTTGCTCAAATAATGAAGCTTCCTGCAATCAGCTCATGTACTTCTTTTGCAGATAGCAAGCAGTCGTTCAATTCTATGCTAGAGCAGTTTTACTCGAATGTACCTGCAGATATCGTAACACCGATCCATGATCAATACGAAAGCCTGATAGCAATGGTAAAGGAAAAATACAATGTGGAGATTGAATCTCCCTATGAAGTATTTTGCAATCCTGCGCCACTTACCATTGTTTATACAATAAAAGAGTTTCAACCTGACGGTGATGCATTCGATCCAACGTATAAATTTGTAGGTCCATCGATCACTCCACGATTGAGTCAGTTAAGCTTGGACATTTCAGCAATCAAGATGAAAAAACCAATCTATATCTCACTAGGTACAGTGTTTAACCAAGCGGTTGAATTTTATAATCTTTGTTTTGAAGCATTGGGTGATACTGAGCATACCATTGTGCTGTCTATTGGAAACAGAACCGAGGTTTCTGAATTAGGGGAGATTCCTGGAAATTTTATCGTGAAAAATTACATTCCGCAAACTGAAGTTCTGCAGTATGCTGCGCTCTTTATTACGCATGGTGGGATGAACAGTGTACATGAAGGTCTTTATTATGGAGCTCCGCTAATTGTGATTCCTCAAAGTGCGGATCAACCACTCATTGCAAGTCAGGTTGCTCGTATCGGAGCAGGCATTCAGTTAGAAATGCAAAGGTTGACTGCACACCAGCTACGTGAAGCAGTGGATCATGTGTTAAGTCATTCATCCTACTCAAGGTCTGTTGCAGTGATAAAGGAAGCCTTTCGATCCTCTGGCGGATACCGACAAGCTGTTGATGAGATTTTAGAATTTATTAGTCAAAACAAGCCATTAGAAAGGATGTGACAGATTGATTGAAGTAGCCGCAGCAATAATTGACAATGAGCTAGGGCAGATTCTAATTGCAAGACGCAAGAAAGGAAAAGCGCAAGAGGGTCTGTGGGAGTTTCCAGGCGGAAAGATTGAGACAGGAGAAACGATTGAGGAGTGCTTAAAAAGAGAACTTAAGGAAGAAATGAATATAAACATCGCACCATACGAATCGTTTGGTGTAAATGATCATCGTTATGAAGCTTTACATATTCGTTTATACGCTTATAGAGCTAAGCTTGTGGGTGGGGAACCGATGCTGGTCGATCATGATCAATATGATTGGGTATATCCGAGCGACTTCGGAAAATATATGTTCGCGCCAGCGGATATTCCATTCGTTGAAAAGCTTGTAGGGCAGGTTTAGATTATGAATTCAGCTTACTTGATATACTGCAGGGACACCAACAGCCCCATTATCGATGGCAATGCTTCATGTACGCTGAGTTGTCGAAACCTGCAGTTCTCAAGATTATTCTAAAATGTATATTTCAAAGGCCTCGTAGACATTCCCACTCAATATCATCCTTATTCACTTTCTATATTAACTTCTTGTATTTTTAATTCATCATTGTATGCTCCAATGGCAAGAAAGCATACTCCCCATTGCGAATGATTTCACCTTTTGTTACAGCGATTCGCTTGGCAAAGATGGGGCCATCGATGACAGTTGTATGGAACTCCCCGCCTTCGCCGCAAGGGTCGATGCTGCGTGCTTCAAGCTCATCCACATAATCAAGAGTCAGTATACGGCCAAGATCCTCCTCTTTCATACCTAATGACATATTGACCGTGACAATGATCGTGATGAATCCAAGCCGTATAAACTCTTCAACAGCATCTCGATGATTCATTTCCCATAGAGGCATAGCCAGCTTTAAGCCAGCTTTTTTTGTTACCTCATCGTGCCAACAGCCGTGCGCAGGCATATCTAAGTCTCCAGTTACTAGCACTTCTGCACCTTGCTCTTTAGCGTTTACTAGCATGCGTATAAACTTTTCCTCATAATCCGCCCAGCTGGAAGCTGCAGTATGTAGTGGTAATCCTATGGCATCAGCTTGCGCCTGCAGAATTCCTGGAGGCATGCCATGAGATCTGGAGCGCGTTCCCTCTTCCTCCAACATTGCGATAAGCCCAATCGCTTCCCCGACCATCATTGCTTTATATAAGGCTAGCGTGCTATCCTTTCCTCCGCTAAAGGAGGCTATAAACTTGTGTCCGTAAGCACCTGTTTTCCAATCTATAATATTGGACATTTTTCTCGTACTCCTTTGCTCAATATGACTTTATATTATCACGTTCCTAAGTAATCCGCTCCCGTTCTGATTGATGAATTATAAACACTACTTGTAGGAATGGGGTTTTAATATTAGGAGCATACTTTTTTGGAGACAAGCTATATGACGTTTACGGCAATACCAACGGATGCCGCAATATCAATATTCCCTGCCGCTGCCATTGAGCTATAAATGATGCATCGCAGTAAGGTTCAACCTGCTGTAATCTAATACTATAATCTGCAGCAGCATGGAGGCTATAGCATTTCATATTGTCTAAAAGGAGTCGTATATCATGAAAGATGAGCTAATGAGCATGCTGGAGTCACGCAAGGATGAAATCATTTCCACCCGTCGCCACCTGCATGAATATCCCGAGGTTTCATTTAAAGAAGAAAAGACAGCTCAATATATTGCTGATTTTTATAAAGGAAAAGATGTTGATATTACTACGAACGTTGGTAATGGTTACGGCATTATCGTCACGATTAAAGGTGGCAAGGCTGGCAAAACAATTGGCTTGCGTGCGGATTTTGATGCTCTTCCTATAACAGAGGAAGCAGATGTACCGTTTAAGTCTAAGAATGAAGGCGTGATGCATGCTTGTGGACATGATGGTCACACAGCATATATGTTAGTTTTAGCTGATTGCTTAATCCAATTAAAGGACAATATTCCAGGCACAATAAAAGTGATTCATCAGCATGCGGAAGAGGTACCACCAGGTGGAGCAAAAAGTATTGTCGAGTCGGGATTAATTGATGACTTGGATGCGATATATGGCATTCATCTATTACCGATGGGGCCAGCAGGAACGGTAGGGTATCATGCTGGATATTCGTTCAACGGACGAGCATATATGAAGCTAAAGGTGCAAGGAAAGGGCGGTCACGGATCTTCACCGCATCTTGCTAATGATGCGATCGTTGCAGGTGCTCACTTTGTTACTGCCGTGCAAACGATCGTGAGTCGAAGATTGAACCCTTTTGATGTTGGAGTTATTACAATCGGCTCCTTTGACGGAAAAGGTACGTTTAACGTTATTAAGGATAGTGTAGAGCTTGAAGGCGATATTCGCTATATGACACTAGAAACTAGAGATACGATTGCAAAAGAAGTTAGACGGATTGCTAAAGGGATTGAAGAAGAGTTTGGCGTGACATGTGAGCTTACGTATACTCCGGATTATCCACCTCTGTACAACAACCCGGAATTGACGGCGCAGGTAGCAGAAAGCTTACGAAGCATGAAGGATAAAGACATAAAAGAAGTGAAGGAATTTCCTGCATTGCCGCCATCAGAGGACTTTGCCTACTATGCTGAAAAATTTCCCGCTTGCTACTTTTACATCGCATGTTCACCGAAAGGAGTAGAGCATCCTTACTTCAATCATCATCCTCAATTCGATATCGATGAAGATGCGCTTCTCGTAGCAGCCAAAGCAGTTGGACAGGTCGTTTGCAGTTACTATGAATTAGATTGAGTAACTGTTGTAGTAGATGATATCCACTTTTCTTTAGTTAATATAGATTTGACGGTAACATTCAATTCGTTTATACTAAACGGGGCTTGTTCCAAAACATTAATAATAATACCTCTCTGCTAAAAGCGGAGAGGTATTGCTTTTTTACAACAAGACTTATATAAATTGAAAGTGGGTTTTAAGAAGTGAAGCTATTAAGTTTTAAGAGTGTAAGATCAAAAATGTTATTTGGTTTTTCATTTGTCATTATTCTAGTTGTTATTTTCGGTGTTTTTAACTTTTTAGTCATTAACAAAAGTAATAGGGAAGCTAAAGCTATTGTAAATAAAGAGCTTCCGCTTTTAATTGCGAATGACGGGATGACTGCAACACTTGCGAATCGAATATCTACAGCTCGCGGCTATGTATTATATGGCGGTGATTATAAAGAAAGATTTGAACAGTATACAGAAGAGGGAAGAGTTTACGAGGCAGTTGTAAGAGAAATTGGCGCCTCTGAAGAATTTGAGAAGCTTATTGAACAGACGGTTGAATGGAGAACCTATGTTACAGATAAAGTATTCAATGAATATGATAAAGGGAATGTAGAGCAAGCGCGAAAAAATCTAGCAGCGAAAGATTCAATGATCCGTGAACTAATGGCAGGCTATGAAAGGCTTGCTGAAGAAAGACAAGCTTCCATTAATGAGACTGAGCGTATCATCGTGGCGAACGGAGAAAAAACGTTAGTTGCTTCGATAATTATAACGATCTTGATCATCCTTCTCAGTATAGCTATTGCTTTCTTCACCTCTAGAGCTATTACTGCACCTTTAGTTAAAGTGATGGAGCGAATGAAGCTGATTGCAAATGGCGACCTAAGACATAAAGCACTACTAACAAGTTCACAGGATGAAGTTGGTCAACTAGTTGTCGCGACCAATCAAATGAGTCAAAACATTCATAATTTAATTAATGAAATAAACGTTGTATCCAGTTCAATAACAACGCAAAGTGAAGAACTGACAACATCAGCAGTTGAAGTAAACTCAGGCTCAGAACAAATTGCGAGTACGATGCAAGAGTTAGCGATTGGTACAGAGTCACAAGCTTCCAATGCAAGCGGGCTAGCAACTGCAATGGGAACATTTTCGATAGCCGCGCAAGATGCAAGCGATAATGGAGAGCGCATTGAGCAAGCATCCAATAAAGTGCTTGTTATGACTCGTGAAGGCGGACAATTAATGGAGTCTTCCAACAAGCAAATGGAGAGAATTGATAAAATTGTTCAAGATGCCGTTCAAAAAATGAAAGGCTTAGATAATAAATCACAGGAAATCTCTAAATTAGTTTTCGTCATTCATGAAATTGCTAGTCAAACGAACTTACTTGCGTTAAATGCAGCGATTGAAGCAGCAAGAGCAGGTGAGCATGGTAAAGGATTTGCTGTAGTAGCGGGTGAGGTCAGAAAGCTTGCTGAACAAGTGTCTGCATCTGTAACCGGAATTACAGGCATAGTGACCGATATACAACATGAATCAAGCGTAGTTGCGGAATCGTTACAACAAGGGTACAAAGAAGTGACACAAGGAACGATACAAATTCAAACGACTCAGGCAACCTTTGCTGATATTAGCTCTGCTGTATCAGAAATGGTCGATCGAATTAAAGTAGTTGCGGAGAGTCTTTCTAATATTGCTGCAAATAGTCGTGTTATGAACGATTCTATATCTGAGATTGCTGCTATTTCCGAAGAATCAGCAGCTGGAGTTGAAGAAACCTCTGCATCCTCCCAGCAAATTAGCAGCTCAATGGATGAAGTAGCGAACAGTTCAAGTCAACTTGCAGCGTTAGCTGAAAAGCTAAATGGTTTAGTCCAGCAATTTAAGCTTTAACATATATAAAAGCAGACTGCATCCATCGGGACGTAGTCTGCTTTTTGCTTATGCGCTTATTATTCGATTAATTATTATGAATTAAATGAATAAAGGCTTCGACGCTTCTTTTATTTTTCATCACGGGTGAAACTACATAAGAAAAAGTTCGACTAAACGTTTGATTTTTGAGACGAATAATTGATAAATCACCATACTTCACTTCTCTTTCTATGACACTGCGTGAGAGAAGCGAAATTCCCATACCCCGAATGACAGTTTCCTTTATTCCCTGATTGCTGCTGATCGTAAGCAATGATTGGACTTTCAAGCCATTGGAACGAATCACATGATTCACATATTCCCGTGTGCCTGACCCTTCCTCTCTAGTTACCCATGTATGATTATGAAGGTCATTAAGCGTAGCCTCTCCCTTTAAGGAGATATAATCTGGCGACGCAACAATAAATAGTTCATCCTGCATAAATGAATGAACAGATAGCTCCCTTTCATTGGTTTGACCTTCAATTAATCCAATATCTACTTGAAAATGGCGTACATGCTGCACGATTTCTTCGGTATTCCCAATCACGACTTTTAGCTCAAGGTCTGGAAAATCCTTGCGAAGCTTTACTAGAAAGGATGGCAATATATATTCGCCAATGGTGAAGCTTGTCCCAATAATTAATTCTCCTTGTACGGAGTTATGATGCTCTAATATATCATCTCTTGTCTGTTCGTACAGAGAGATGATTTGTTTTGCGCGATTATATAGTATCGTTCCTGTAGGTGTTATCTGAACATGCTTAGGTGAGCGTATAAATAATTCTGTCTGAAATTCCTTTTCTAGATTTTTAATATGTAAACTTACACTTGGTTGAGAAATGTGAAGTTCTTCAGAGGTTTTCGTAAAGTTTTTCAATTCTGCAAGTGTAACGAATGTTTTTAAAGCATCATAGTACAGGTCAATCGCCTCCTTATCATTAATAATACTAATAGTAACAATCATTTATATATATTTTACTAATAACTGTGATTTTTATAAAGTATAAACAACACTAAAACAAGGAAGTGACATCAATGAATACAGCAATTGGAGTTCAGTCTAAGCAACCCATGGTGACATCTTTCATAAAGGGGATAGGAATAACGTTAGTCATAGCAATTACTGCTAAGTATTTATCTAATTTGCCACTTTTATCAATAATGGGGCAATTAGTTATAGCAATGATAATCGGAATGATATGGAGATCGATGTTTGGTTACCGAGAAACTATTCATCTCGGTGTCTCCTTTTCTAGTACAAAGCTGCTACGAGCAGGGATTATACTTTTAGGCATGAGGCTCAATCTCACCGATATTTATAATGCTGGATTTCGAGTTTTTATAATTGCTATTATCAATCTACTGTTTGCACTTATCGTTGTGTATAGTTTGAATCGTTGGCTAGGTGTAGAAAAAAAGCTGGGCATACTAACCGCGTGTGGAACAGCAATATGCGGAGCTGCAGCGGTAGTTGCTATTGCCCCACAAATTAAAGCGCAAGAGGAAGAGACGGCAGTAGGAGCAGCTATTGTTGCCGTATTAGGAACGATATTCACAGTCATTTATACAGTGCTTTATCGTGTATTAAGCTTATCTGATAAAGGATACGGTATATTTGCTGGAGGAACATTACATGAAATCGCACATGTCATTGCTGCAGCAGCGGCTGGCGGCAATGCCGCTGTTGATCTAGCCGTGATTGTTAAACTAACACGTGTAGCATTATTAGTTCCAGTTGCTCTTTTAATAGGATACTTCGTTCGTAAATATGATGGGGAAAGTGATGGGAGCAATAGTAGGAAAACATCGTTATCTACTGTCCCGTGGTTTATTATAGGGTTCATTGCAATGAGTGGATTTAACACATTAGGCATTGTATCCGAAGTCGCAGCTCATTATATCGTCAATGCTGCATATGTATTCATTGGCATGGCAATGGCTGGACTTGGATTAAATGTTGAAGTAAAAGCTTTTAGAAGGCTAGGTATGAAGGCATTTGCCGCAGCATTTATCGGTTCATTGCTGCTATCAATTTTAGGGTATTTTTTAGTTGTTATATTTCAGCTTAATTAGTTTGAACGGATAGCTATCGTTGTCGTATCAGGAAACCATATAACATCGGCTCCTAAAGCCTCACTAACAAAGCGAAGTGGGACCATAGTCGAACCATTCTTAACTTCGGCAGGCTGTGCCAGCAACACTTGCTTCCCGTTGACTGTAGCCTCGGTTGAATCTACCGCTAGAATAATTTCTATATTATCTTTTTTAGCGGTTACAACTCGATCTTTGCTATTCCATACTACATTAGCTTCTAACTTTTCGAAGATAGCTCTCATTGGAACGAGCGTAGTTCCACTTTTTATGAATGGTGATTGAGAGAAAAGTTGATATTCTCCATCGATATAGATGGGAATCTCATTTAAGGTTTTAAGGGTTTTTACCCCTGTATTAGAAATGACAAATCGGTACGGTTTATCATTAATAGTACGATTGCCGCTCATCCGAACATAATAGGTTCCAGCATCTAGACTTATAACGGTTGATGATACGGAATCTTTATGTTCATCGGAGTATAGCTTTAACAATTGATCTCCTTTTACATTGAATAGCTCCATATACCACGCAGCATTCTTTTTAGAACTAATCCCCGCAGTTATTTCAGTTTTACGATCTAGTGTAAATGTATAGTAGTCGTTACTTGTTCCAGAAGTAGTCCAAGTATCGAAAAATTCTTCGATAACTCCAGAGTATGCTGTATTCAATTCAATGGGTGTAGCTTCATCCAATGTATCATTAGGTTCCTTTTCAAAATTTGAACCTTGTAGAAAAGTTGTTTGAAAGTAATAAGGGCTATCGACTGATGTGGAGGAACCAGTAATTTTTAAGTAATAGGTTCCTGCGGGTAACCCAACTTCAATTGTATTAGCATCAGTACTTGGTTCTACCGTTACCATCGAAAAGTTATTGGAGTAGATCGTGTTGAATATATGGTCTGTAGTGAGGATGTCTATGTACCCATTTTTTTTGGCCTCGTTCTTTATTGAAACGATGATATTACCGTCAACAGGCAGCGTGAATGTGTAGTAGTCTACACCAGAGCTTGAATTTGACTCCGATGAGCGATAGCCCTCAATTGTTCCAGTATACGTACGATCTAAAAGAATAGGGTTTGCTGTTTCAAAGGAATCATTATGCTCCATTTCAGATAAAATAGGTAAATGATTTGCTGAAACTGTCGTGTGAAACATCTGAGGTACGAATAAGGATATTACAATTAGAGATAACAAAGTGAACCTCAACTTTTTCAAAACCATCATACTCCTTTCTTTGCCACAAACATATTACTAGCCAAATGAAGTATTTTCCTTTATCTGCATTTTAACACATTAATATGAAGTGGAGTTTAGCTGACCCCAACATTTTTCAAACGATCCTTGAACTGCTTGGGTGAGCAGCTATTATACCGACGGAATAGCTCGTAGAAATGGCCAAGGTTGTTAAAGCCGACAGACTCGGCCACTTCAGCTATGCTTGCATCATCATTGGTAAGCAGCTGCTGCTCCGCCTTTTTAATTCGCTTGTAGGCAACGAAGTCAGTGAACGACATACCTACCGCTTTTTTGAACGTTTTGATGAAATGCGTGTAGCTCATATTAAGGAGTTGACTTACGTCGGCGACGGGAAGCTTTTCGCTAAGATGCTTTTCCACGTAATCAATGGCAGGCTGTATCCGATCCAACAGACGGTTGTCGTTATAATTTAATTGCATTTGCTCATCGTGCCTGAGGAGCAGCAACAGGATGTTCTTAATCCGGGAGGAGACTGCGAGCTCGTAGCCGATATGCTTGTCGTTCATTTCACGGTATATCTCTCGTATAAGAGTAGCCGTTAACGTACGGACTTCTCGATTGTCTCTGTAGACATAGTTCAATGCGCTAAGAGGGCGGATGACTTCAGAAAAGTGCTTCATACTATTCAAAGTGCTTATATCCCAATATTTACGCAGATCTATCTGAAATACGATATAACTCAGACTTCCGTCCTTCGTCTGAATCGTCGTATGAGGCTCCGAAGATCCAAACAGCGCAATATCTCCTTTGCGCAGCACTAGCATCTCATCGGTACAGAATGCTGTCATCTCTCCTTTAAGAATGAGGAGAAATTCCACTTCTTCGTGGTAATGCCATTCATAATATTGTTTTTGCTCCCAAGCACGCTCTAGACTATAGCTGATTTCTTCGGGCGCGGGAAGTGCGGCATCGTTCTGCCAGATACGCATAGAAAGGAATGGATTCTGGTAGAAGACTTTCTCATGACGGATATCAGGATACATAGCAATCAGACTCCTATGAAGAAATAATAAATAAAATCGCGTAAGGATATTCTAACACAAACAAGGTGCGATTCAATTGCAATGACAGAATACCGTATAAATTAGACCGAATCAGCAATCGAACGATATAAGCTCTTTGACTACAATGAGAATAGATAACAACGAACATAAGGAGGCTGCAATATGAGTCAGGACATTAACATTACAGTGTGGAATGAATATCGGCATGAGAAAACCAATGAAGAGGTATCGAGCATCTACCCAGAAGGAATGCACGCCGCGATTGCAGAAGGCTTGCAAGAGACGAGCGAAAAGATTACGTTCGCAACCTTGGATGATCCTGAGCATGGTTTATCTGAAGAAGTGCTGGAGCAAACGGATGTCCTCATCTGGTGGGGGCATATGGCGCATGATGAAGTGCAGAATGAAATCGTAGAGAGAGTGTATCAGCGTGTTCTCAAGGGGATGGGATTAATCGTCCTTCATTCTGGTCATTTTTCGAAAATATTCAAAAAACTTATGGGTACTTCCTGCGATTTAAAGTGGCGTGAAGCGGGAGAAAAGGAACGCATCTGGGTTGTGAACCCAGGCCATCCGATCGCGGAAGGCATCGGTGAATACATCGAGCTGCCTCAAGAGGAGATGTACGGTGAGCACTTCGATATTCCGCAGCCGGATGAACTCGTTATGGTTAGCTGGTTCGAGGGCGGTGAACTATTCCGCAGCGGCTGCTGTTATACGCGTGGAGCGGGTAAAGTCTTCTACTTCCGTCCTGGTCATGAGACCTATCCAACTTACTATAACCCACAGGTTCGAAAGGTGATCTCTAACGCTGTGAAGTGGGCAGCGCCTGTGAAGCGGGACTACCCTCGCTATGGCAATGCTCAGCCTCTTGAGGTGATTAAGGGGGATAGTCAATGACATTAAAAGTAGGAGTAGTAGGAACTGGCGGTATCTTCAAGGGAGCGCATCTTCCGGGATGGTTATCACATAAGGAAGTGGAAGTAGTCGCATTCTGTGATTCGCATCGTGCATCCGCTGAAGCGGTAGCTAAAGAATTCCCGGGAACAAAGGTATATGACGATTATCGTGAATTACTAGCTGATCCGTCGATCGATATCGTAGGGATCAGTACACCTAACCTTTATCATTCGGAAATCTCCATTGCCGCGCTGCGTAATGGAAAGCATGTGTTTTGCGAGAAGCCAGATGCAATCAATCCGCTAGAGGCACAGAAAATGGCGGGCGTGGCAAAGGAATCAGGCAAGCTGCTCATGGTCATGCGCAACAATCGCTTCAGTAATGAAGCGATGTATGCGAAACGCATCATCGAGCAAGGACAGCTCGGTGACCTGTACATGGGACGCTGTGGTTGGATTCGTCGCCGAGGTATTCCAGGGCGCGGTGGCTGGTTTACGACGAAGGAGCTTTCTGGAGGAGGACCGCTAATCGATCTAGGCGTGCATATGATTGACATGGCACTGTGGCTTAGCGGCAATCCGAAGCCGATTGCGGTATCAGGGACGACCTATCGTAAGTTTGCAGATCGACCGGATGCTTCGGGCAAGGTGCCAGCTGGAACGTTCGACGTGGAGGACTTGGCAGCCGGATTTATCCGTTTCGATAACGGGGCTTCGCTACAGATAGAATTCAGCTGGGCATCTAACATTGCTGAAGAGCAAAAGTTTCTTGAATGGAGAGGGACTGAAGGCGGCTTTAGTCTGATTGATGACAAGCTGCGTGTCTTTACAGAGTCTGAAGGGACGCTCGTAGACTTACAGCCGCAATTTCCTGGCGCTACAATTCCTCAGCATACGGCCAATATCCATCACTTTATCGAGTGCGTGCTTGGTCGAGTGACACCGATCTTTACACCAGACCAAGGTGTCGATATGATTAAAATTCTGTCAGCGATCTATGAGTCCGCGGATAGCGGACGAGAAGTTCGATTGTAAACATTATAGTAGGTTCGTTAAAGAGGCTGCCCTACAGTCATCGCGATGGCTGGATGGGGTGGTCTTTTTATTATGGCAGCACAGCACAACAGAAGGCTGTAATGAATGGGAAGCTTGCTTTAAATAAATTCCATGATATAATAAAATTTTACTGTTATATATATCTATGCAAGTTTTGGTGGGCACTTGGCTTACATAAAACTGAATATTAATATGAAAATTGATGAGTTTAATATGTGAATATGCGGCTGTGAAACATATCGAGTGGTAAATGTGCAACTTTACTTCAACTAGTGCTATAGACAAACTGCTACATTTTAATGGTATATGAATATAAATGTAATATTGAATATTACGATTACAATATAAGCTTATAAAATGATAAATTTTTATGTTAATTAGGTTTATTGATAATCACGACCAATAAACTAGGGAAACCGGATGTATCTAACAGATCAAGGCAAGATGGAATTGTTGAATCTTTTTTTGGTGACGATACGCTCTCACTGGAGAAATGAAGGAATAATTTGCCGTAGTACAGATCTGTAAGTGGATCCACTATAGAGTGGTGACTGTTTCGAGAGGTAGGGCGAAACCGAAGGACTTTTTTGCCTTAAATATTGTAAAGCCATAACCATTTGTTGCAATGGTTATGGCTTTTTCTATAGTTACAGAGATATGAATGATGAGCATGTTATATGTTCATCATGATGTTACAATGAAAGAGTTAGCTAATCAAACTTAATAAAACTTTGATCGGGAGATAATGACAACATGACAGGAAACGGAAAACTACGAAGTGAAGTGCGTCCCGGTATGGACGTTGATATTGTGCTAAAGAAGGATCAAAGAACCGGTGCTTTAACACGCGGAATCGTAAAGGATCTTTTGACGAATTCCCCGAGCCATCCGCATGGTATTAAAGTTCGTCTGGCGGACGGACAGGTAGGCAGAGTGCAGGCGATTAGAAGCGGGAATGAGTAGAAGTATGTGATAAAGAAGCTACAATCGAGGATATACTAAGCTCAGTGTAAAACCGTGGTAGAAGGTCACATCGAGGGAAACGCCGCTACTTTTCTACAAAAGCAGTAGCATAAAAAAAGTTGGAGTGAAAAAGTTTTTTCCTCCAACTTTTTTATTATAGAGACTTAATGGATAGCCCCTTTGCTAGTTGCTGCTAGTATATTTCTGAATCGCTGGAATGTATAGTTTCATTAACTCGTCATGGTTATTCAATATATGTGTTATTGCTGCTTGCTGAACACCTTCGGGAGCGAATAAGCTGGAACGATATCGCAGCTCACCATCCTCAAGATCAAGCTCGAAAGCACCGCTAATCATATTATAGTTTTCGTTAAGCAGAATATAAGACAGCTTTTGAATCGATTCATCTGGTATTTTTTGTGGAAATACCGCGTAGAACAGAACAGTTCTAGCCTGCTCATCCACTCTTATAAGCTCTGCCCAAGTTTGCTGGCTGTTCGGCAAAGTGATTTGAATAATCTCCTCATTGTAAAGCTCCCATGTATATTGATGAAGCTCTAAATACTGTATAACCTGCTCCATCAGCGTCAACGATGAATAATCATCGAGCTTAAGCTTTCTTTCATGGAGCGGCTGCTGCAACAACTCGTTATACCACACCGTTTTGAAGCCTTGCTTTAACGATGAGCCGCCTTGTTCGACTAAAGCTGTCGGCAGCTCAATTTCTTGAGCAGCATCAGTAAGAAACCAAAATTCTCCGTTGTTTATTGCAGCGAATCCTTTATGTTCAAGATCCAATAAAGAAAACAGTACTTGGTCCAATTCAACTTCTGCTGTAATAAAGCTCTCGGCTATCGCTTGTGACAATACAAGCGTCACTGTAATTGGCTGCTGTTCATTGAAATTGATATCGTGCAGCATCACATAGTCATCATAATGAAACCATTGCTCGTCCAATAGTTGTCCCATCGCTAACGGTGTAGTCGTTGCTTTAAGCACAATTAGCTGTTTGCCTGACGATGATTCTACTTGCTGAAGCTGTTGCAGCTGCATTTCAAGTTGTTGGTTTGCCCAGTTTGTAAAGGTTAATGTTGTATCCGTATTGATTTGTTCATTTATTTTCATAGTATTACGTTCCTTTTCAGATGTAGTGAAATATCAATCAGAAGGTAACTTCTTTTTTGATGGCTGCAATTTTGCTCGACTTAGAATAGTTGAAGTTTACGACATCAAGATCTAGTTTATTTGTATGCTTTATTTCATGGGAGGTATCCTTCGTAATGACTAATTCGATTTCTAGCTTCTTTTTCTCCAAGTCATATTTCACTTCGAGCGTTCCTGTAATCGAAGTGCCGTGTAAATCTTCTAACGCCCCTTCAAGCTCCTGGCTAGCGATTACCGATTGGATGGTATTGGCAGTAAGGATCTTTAGGCCTTCATAATCGTTCACATTTGTAACCTTTTCATCTGAATTAAAAACAAGCAGCTGTACCGCTGAATTTGTAATACTCGTTAGCTTAGGAAATAAGTGATTAAATACGCTATCGCCTTTTAGCTTTTTCAGTTCTTCAGGAAAGCCAAACGATATTTCTCCACTAATTTCAGAGGAAGAGAAACTAAAGCTTCCGCCAAGCTCGATTTTCCCATGTGGTAGTGAAAGCGTATGCTCGGTTGTGATTGACAAACTTTTGTTAGCTTCAATTTCCTTATATCGCTTTGAACGACGCTCTAAGCTATCCTTCCCATCCTTTTTAATGTCTGTAAGCTTTTCACCTGGTTGCAGCTGTTTTTCTCGCGCAGTAATGTATCCAAGATCGATATTTTCTCCAAACGTCATCGCTTGGATATCTTCTTTCTTATACGTTTTTTTATTTGGATCGGCTTCTTTGACGCGCAGTAACTGTAATAACCGAGTAGGAACACTATCTTTATTAAGCTTTGCTACTTGCTTATTAAGATGCTCATCCGAGTTAAGTCCATCTAGATTTTCTTTGTTGTATGTCGTTGTACGCTGCCCTTTAAGCTGAAATTCACCCTCGTAAATTCCAGTTTTCACGGTGGCATCGAAGGCTGCCTGCTGCCCTACCGATACATAGCTTTCTGAGTCATCGGTAAGCTGCTGCTCGATGACAGCAGCCCAGATTTCTGCTTCTTCAAGCTTGGAGTAGCCTGTTTTTCCACCGAGTCCCCACAACGTTGTCGCTATTGTAGGAGATAGCACATACATATGTCGATACAGACCATAAGACATTAGATTCAGAGCTGCCATCTCTGAGGTGCCTTTTGCTTCAATAAATAAACCAACACTGCCTTTTAATTCAGCCACTTTAAAGGTGCCGCCGCCACCGATATTAACCTCAACACCAAGCTGATAGTGATCATCGTCATGCTCTGCTGATGCACCTAGATGGATAGAGATAAAGCCGCTCGGCGGAATCGGGATCTTTATTTCAAGACTAAGCTCTGCTGAGTCGCCGGCATAAGGAACGACCTGCTTAATAAGAGGTGCTATTTTCGTAAGCGCACTGTCAAAGGAAGGCACTGTTATGGAAGCTTCTACTGCTTTTTTTCCAATTTCCCTATCCTTAACATTTTGTTGCACATTTTTACCGATTTCTGTAACGATGCCTTCTCGTCCACTTGTATCAGGGACACCTTTGATCCCTTTTACGATATATCTAGCTCTATTAACCGCCATTTCTTCCAAAGGCTTATACAGCTCATCTGCTCGCTCCTGAGCCTTGTCGAGAATCGATTTCATTTTCTTCTCATGGCTTGCATTACTTTGAAAAGAAGAGCGTGCTGCAGATTTCAAGAAGGGGGTGAATTTTTCACTTGGCAGTACGCTTTGCAGTATTTTATCTGCTTCTTGCCCCATAATGTCATCTACAGAAACCTTTGCATCCTTGTATACGGAAGAATTTGCAAGCATTGAATGCTTTGCTTTTTTAAGATTCTCATTTGCAGTAAAGGTTGTATTGAGATTTTCAGCTACATCATCACGGGCTTGTTCACGTGCAGTATCCTTTAGCTTCTGGCGAAATGCATTAAGCTCCTTCGAGCGAAAGATTGCACTTCTACCGACACCGAATTTATCAAGCACCTTTAAACGAATCGGTGCTTTTAAGCTCGTTTCATATACTTTTGTAGCTGTAGAATCTATGATGGGTTCGTATTGTTCAAGTATAGTTGTTGCCATGGGATGGGGAGCTGGATTGGACTTTGATTGTTGAGATTGATTTTGTGGTTGATTTTTTGAGTTCTTTGTTTCATGCTCAGGCACAAGATTACCTCCTCAAACTTATCTTGCATAATGGGTGCCACAAAAACATGGCTGGGAGGAATGAAAAAACTATTTTCTATAGTTTTAATTTATTTTAGCAGGTAATGGCACTATAATATAGGAGTAAAGTTACAATATTAAAATTATTTTGATAGGAGTGTCTATGCCATACTATAAAAACATTGAAGAAGATCATTGGCTCAGGCTGCAACGAAGGAACCAACGTAATAAGCCTTCAAGTGAGCAAGGACAGCATAGCCATGAATCTGCAGCCTGGTCGCAGAATACACGAGCATCGTCTCTAAAGCTGACATCTCAATCTAATGATCTTGCATATCTTGCTCCCTTTAAGTCTATGAAAAGGATCGAGCTAGAGTGGATTTCAGCTTGGTATGAGCAGTTCATGCAGCATCAGCAGCTTCATTTGTGGAAAAGGTTTGAGGCGCTATCCGTCGGTCAAAAGCGTGCTCTTATATTAGATATTGCGCAGGACAATCACCAACCAGTAACGGAACATAGTAAGCCGGATTGGAATGAATGGAAGGCAAGATTGTCTATGATTGCAGAAGTTCCGCTGCAGGATGAAGAATCCTTCCACGAACAACGGCTAGATGATGCCGAGTCCTTCGAGTCATTTTATATGATCAAGCAAAGTGAGCTGTTGTCGCCTTATCGTGAAATTTTGCTATGGCTGTGTTATAAGGGCAATCATCAAGGACAGCAAGCGTTGCTTCATACCATCGATCAACTAGGTATAGAAGCTAAAAAACTATTAATCTTACGCTTGAATGGCAAGCAGAAATGCACAAGCTTGCATTTTAGTCAGCAGTTAACGATTATTCAGCATGAAAAAACGGTGGTAGATTGGGACAGGATCATGAACCAACTACAATCGCTGCAGCAATTAGCAGATGAAGAAATACATGCCGAGCTTCTCGAAATAGAACCATTTTCTCAATCACAGATGGCCCCTCCCAATGATTTATCCCATACGATGATTGATGAAGATGAAGAGGAGTTTGCAGAGCGCTCATTATTTAGTGAGGAAGCCTCGTATATTGAGCAGGATGTACAAAAGTCATCATCAGATATACCACATCAACATAGTCAACCAACGGACAATGAACGCGACCAACGATTGTCGTTATTATCGTTAAGTGACCGAAGAAATTCATTGTTGAAGTCACTGGATTCAGAGCATAGGCTATTCAAACTGTTGGGCCATGTAACTCATGGAAATCAACGGAAAGCTATGAAGCGAATCGATTTTGTTGACTTATGCTTGCAAATTCCGCACGGTTGGTCATCAACGAAACGAGATAAAGCAAGAACTAAAAAAATTCAATCCTTAAACTTTTCCTCCTTCCAACAACTTTTTGATTTTATAATAACTGCAATTGTTTATAAGCTATACCAGAACGGTGTTATTAAGCGTAACCGTAAGTATGTAGAGCAATTACAAGCTTTATCACTGTTGAAAAGTGGAGCGATCCCTTCAGAAGAAAGCATTGCAAAGCAATTATTAGCGCGCTTTGAGCAATAAAGCATAAGGTGGTGTCTCAAACGTTACAGCGCATGCTACATCTCCAAAGAGATGATACAAAAAAACTTATGCTACTGGGATTTGTTTTTTTAGTAGCAGGAATAGCCGAAATGCTAAACTATACGTCATTTATGGCTATATTTAATACCCGAATGGGAACCTCCATGCTGCCGGTAATGTATATCGTTGAAGCGATGATTCTGCCGGTTGAAGGCTGGCTGCTTTCGCTCTTTTCCCAGAAGGTTGCAAAGCATAAATTTATGACTGGACTTTATATTCTATTTTTAACGATATGCTCGGTGAATGGTGCCTGTCTTCTATTATTTAAGTGGTTTCAATTCCAATGGGTATGGTTTTATATCGTATTGTTTTTAACCTCAAACTTTGTTATTAGGCAGCAAACCTTGTTAATGTGGAGTGCAGCCTTTGATTTATGCCCAACGCAGCAGGCGAAGCGTTTAATGCCTGGTTTCGTTATATTAGCGATTGTTGGCGGTATTGTTGCCGGGATTCTTTCATCCTCTTTAGGGACTTCACTTGGTTCAGAGTGGATCTATCTGCTAGGCGCATTGCTGCTAGCCTGCGGGCTGCCTAATTTTATAAAGGCACTACGCAAGTATTTAGTTCCGTTGACGTTTCAGCAAGAGGAAGCTTCGCAAAGTGAGAAAACATCATTTTATTGGAAAAATATTGTTAAGTCTCCGTTTCTTCTGTTAGTTATCGGAATTATGACGTTCATGCCGGCCTTATATTTTGTTATGGAGTATCAATACTTTACGAATGCACAGGCTGTATTTGCAGATGAAGGACGCTTGACTGCTTTTTACGGCATGATGGTTATTATTTTGTTTGTTGCGGCATTAATTCTACAAATTATTGCGACAAAGCTTATGGATAAATTAGGCTCAACGAATATGATTGTCATTATTTCCTTTGTCTTTCTTGGCTGTTTAGTGCTGTCGAGCATCTTTGTTTCTTCACATATCGCATTAGTCATTGCATCATTAGGCTATAGCTTAACGTATCTATTACTCTATTATTTTGCTGAGCCGAGCTATCAATTTTTCTTCAAAATGCTGCCGATCCAGCATCGAGATGGCTATCGTTATTTGGCCCAAGGTATTGCTGCATCGTTAGGGATACTTACTGGCTCACTTATGTCGATGCTGCATTCCAATTTTGGGCTTTCAATGAATGTACAAGCAATGGTCGCTTTAATATTTGCAGCCACGCTGTGCCTTATTGCATGGCTGACGAAGTCGCTGTATATGAAGGAGCTTATGAATCAATTACAGCTGACTGCAGCAGACCGAGATTATTTAGCAGAGTTTTGGAGCTATATTCGAACAGATAAGTTTCGAAAATTTTTACATATTCAATTAGAGCAAGGAACGAAGACGATGAAGCATGTGCTGCTTGAGCTCGTTGGTCGTCAGCCAGATCAAGCGCTTGACGCATATATCGTGTCTTATGCTGAAGATGTGCAGGGCGAGTCTAAGGTACAGGCGCTCAAGGCGCTGCATCCAAGCATGTGGGCGAGTTTTGAGCGAAGTCAGTACGAAAAGCTTATTCGAGATACAGATGCAGGAGTTAGAGCGATTAGCTATCATTATTTATTCAAGCAATATGTTCCAGCAGACGATATTGCCCGCGCCTTGAACGATGAGCATCTATGGGTGCAGCGCGAGGCATGGTATGTGATGGAGAGCGACGAGACATTGCTTGACCTACTTAGGGCGCAGCTGCAGCTTCAGCAAGATGGCGCCATCTACGCGATGGATGTCATTGTAGCTAGAAATCTTGAGTCTATGACGATGGACGTCATGTACGGCATGTTATCTGAAGCGCAGGCTGTAAAGCTGGCAGCAGTCAAGGCGATGGGGCAGCTTGGTAATGAAGAGCTTGTACCAAGCTTTATGGAGCTGCTGCTTGGCGCAGATATCGAGTTGCGACAAGCAATTCAGGAATCATTATGTCTGCTCGCTGCTAAAAGTAAAAAGGAGTTTATTCGCTTTGTGCAATCACCTAATGCTTTGCAGTGGGGGATGGCGGCGCGAGTGCTTCGGACAGTAGCAACGGAGCAGGAGCTATCAGAAATCATTATTCCATCCTGTCTAACGAAGCTGCAAGAAATGACAGCAAGCCATATGATGTACGCTGAAATGATGAAAACAAATGAAGCTCAATGGATAGAGCTGGCGAAGCAGAGAACAGAGGAGCTAATTTCTGAACAGCTGAATACGATCTGGGAAGTGATGAGCGTATATAGTGATGAAAGAGCAATTGCCAAGCTAAAAGAGGCTTTAGAGCATGAAGAGGAAGAAATTAGAGACCAAGGTCTTGAAGTGCTTGCGGAAGGCTACGGAGAAAAAGCATTAAGCGATGGCTTATTGCATTATTACCGTGAGCGAACGAACAACGATCACGCGAAGCCAGTGCATGACAGCTCATGGTTTGAGCACATTAAAGACCCTTGGCTGCAAGCAATCGCCATTAAATCAGGAGCTGAAAAAGGAGAGCAATTGCTGATGAGTAACTGGGAATATTTAAGCTCAATTGAAAAGATCGTTTTCCTGAAGCAGGTTCCGTTGTTTGAAAAGATATCAATCGAGGAGCTAGGAAGAATAGCAAGCATAGCCGAAGAAACCCACTATGAAGCGAATGATATGATTATTAATCAAGGTGAACTAGGTGATCGATTGTATATCGTTAAATCAGGCTTGATTGAAATTAGTGGGGAAAACGATCAAGGAATTGTTGGTACCTTAAATATTGTGCAAGAGAAGCAAAGCTTTGGTGAAGGCAGCTTGTTTGCTAGTCAGCCTTCTCAGGTCACCGCTCAAATTTTGCTAGATAAGGCAGAATTGCTAGAGATTAAAGCCAATGAATTGTTAAGGTTGATTCGATTATATCCAGAGATCGGAATTGGGCTTTTGAAAACCGTCAGTATGCGCATGAGCAATTTGGAGCAAATGGTTGTTAGAATGAGCTAAAACTGTGGGATGAATCTAGGAGGAGGTCATATATGGCGAGCTTTTCACTGAAAGTGCTGCCGCTTCTCTCACAATGGAATATTATACGAGAGCAGCTTGAGCAGCTAGCGATCAAGGAATGTTGGACAGACAAGCAAATATTCGACATTATTCTTATATGCGAAGAGTGGTTTATGAATGTTCTCGAGCATGGACAGTGTGACGCAGCCTCCGAAATCGTGGTGGAGGTGGAGCATGTAGAGTGTAAAACAGTCAAAATGCTTTTCTCCGATGCTGGCATTCCGTTCTCGCCGTTTGAGAAGGGGACGCCTGCATTAGCGGAAGCCACTGCAAGTGTAGATCAGCGTCTTGGAGGTCTTGGTATATATTTTATACAAAATAAAATATCGGGTTATGAGTATCGCTATAGGGATGGACGTAACTATGTCACGATGTTCTATTCTTTTGATGCTGCAGATGAAGAAGGAGGAAAAAAGTAGATGGATATACAAGTCATGAGCTTAGAAAAGGATATAACGGAGATTCAAGTTAATGGAAGATTAGACGGCATTACGATGCCAGAGTTAGAGCAGCGCTTGGAAGTGGATTGCTTTAGAGAACAAAAGTTCCGCTTAGCATTTAACTTAGAAAAGCTAGACTATATTAGCAGCGCTGGGCTTAGAGTTATGCTGCTAGCTTTGAAAAAAACGACAGCGATGAAAGGCAAGCTTGTGCTGTTCGGTCTGAACAGCTCCGTGCACGAAATATTTAAACTATCTGGTTTTTCTAGTATTTATACAATCGTTTCGACAAGAGAAGAAGCGCTGGCAACGATGCAGTAGATATGGGGGTGCCTGCATGTGGGCAATAGTCTGTGGTTTATTATTACTGCTATGCATCGGAGCATGCTTCCTGCTATGGAGACTGCGGCGTAAATTAACGATGAACGAAACGATTCTGGCGATGAGCCTGCAATTAAGCTCTACCGTAGAGCGGAGACAGCTTCTTGCATTGATTATGGAAAAGACAACAGCAGCACTTGGTGCAGAAGGCTCATCGATTATTTTAATGGACCACGAAAGTGGAGATTTGTATTTTGAAGTAGCGACTGGAAACAGTGCTGAGGAAGTGAAAAAAATACGTCTGCCGGCAGGGGAAGGTATTGCTGGCTGGGTGCAAATTAATGGGAAAGCACTGCTCGTTCCAGATGTAAGTAAAGATTTTCGTTGGAGCAATAAAGTGCAAAATAAGACTGAAGTTGTAACGCGTAATATGCTGTGTGCGCCTATTTTTTCAAATGGTACGCTGCTTGGTGTTATTCAAGTCATTAATAAAAAGAATAATGGTAGATTCAAAGCCCTTGAGCTGGAGCTCTTGGAGCAATTAAGCGCTCCTATTGCGATGTCTTTAGAAAATATGATGCTTTATGAGGCGCTGCGTCATTCTATGGAAAGCTTGCAGCAAACAACGGCTGCCAAAGAAAAGATATTAAGTGAGATGAGATTAGCTAGTCAGATTCAAGCAAGCTTATTGCCTGGCGAACAATTTCAGCATGGCCGTCTAAGCTTAAACGCGAAGCTGCTACCGGCAAGAGAAGTTGGCGGTGATTTCTATCATTTTTTTGAGCTTGACGATGAGCATATAGTAATTTGCCTCGGTGATGTATCCGATAAAGGGATGCCAGCAGCACTATTTATGTCCTCACTTATGATATGGATTCGTGCTAAAGCACAAAAAGGGCTTAATGTTTCCGATATGGTCTACGCCATCAATAATGAAATAAGCTCAGATGATTCGACAATGTTTGCTACTCTATTTATCGCGATTATTAATACGCGCACAGGGCTGATGCAGTATTGCGATGCGGGCCATTGTCCAGTGCTATTGCTGCAAAATGGACAGGCTGCCACGCTTGATGTTCATAAAGGCTTACCAATTGGAGTTATGCCGCATATGACATACGAAGCATTGGAAATGCAGCTACCGGCTAATACAACAGTAGTTATCTATTCCGATGGCATTACAGAAGCAGAGTGTGCGCTAGGGCAAATGTACGGTGCCGAGCGGCTTGAGTGCCATCTGCTTGCTCTAAAAGAGCCTGTGCAGGCAAGCGCTATCATTGAAGATGTACAGCGGTATGCAGGAAGTTTTCCTCAGTCTGACGATATTGCAGTCCTTGTATTTTCGATGAACTAGAGAAAAATATCGAAAAAGTTAGAAATTTGTGATCTAGTTCATTGTTTTTATATTTTTTCTAGTTAAACTTATAAATAGATTAATCCGAAAAATTGAAGTTGAGGAATGAATGTATGAAGGTAGATCAAGGTGCAGCTTCAAATTTGTACGCAACGATTTGGGAGTATTATGAAGATCAGCAGTTGATTTTAGATGTCGTGCTTGAAGAGGCGATTCGCTTGCTGCCCGTTCATCGTACGGTAAGTACGGCGAGTATGAGTAAGATGGCCTTGTCCGAGGAAGAAGCTAAGGAACTGCTGCATAACCAAGTCGTGCATCTTCAATTAAGTGATCAGTATCAAGAGGTTATTCGCAGATTAGAAAACATTGCTAGTGAAAAGCTAAAGTATTCTGCAAACTTATCGATTCTATCGTTACAAGAAAGATTGGAACTCGATGAACTAGATTTTCGTGTGTTGCTTGTTATGCTTGCTCCACATTTGAATAAAAAGTATATGAAGCTATATGCGTATTTACAAGATGATATGACGAAGCAAAACGTAACACTAGATTTGCTGATTTCCCTTTGTGCGAGAACCTCGCAGGAAGTGCAAGCGTTATATCATCGCTATTCTTATCTGAATGATAAGTATTCTATACTCTATGAAGAAGGCGAAAAGCAAGCAATTCTATTTCAGGAAAGCTCGATATTAATTAAGCCGCTTCGTCTTAAAGAGCGCGTTATTCATTATTTATTGCTTGATGATGATGCACAATATCGATTTCCCTTCGATATCAAGGCAGCTCGCTGCAGCGCTCAAGATGTACTAACGACCGAATTGCTTGTCGATCATGAGGAGCAGCGCAATATGCAGCATATTGCCGATACTTATCATAATCAGCAGGTCGGATTTTGTCTTATTGGTGTGACGGGCTCCGGTAAGATGATCCATACAGCATTATTAGCTAAGCATGCTCAAAAATCAATGCTCCATATTGATGCGGCGACATTGCCGCTGTTAAGTGCAGAATTTCAGCAAGGGCTGACAGATCTATTGCTCGATGCAACGATGACGAACAGCATCCTCGTATTTGATCGACTTGAGAGGCTGCTTGCGTCCAATGATGCAAGGCTGGAATGGCTGCAAGCGTTATTACAGCAGTTTAAGGGAATGATCTGTTTTCACACTGAGAAGCCGCTAACGCTGCCAGACATGAATATTCCGATGTTCAATTATTTATTAGATATCCCAACCATTGATGAACGTGTCTCTTTATGGCTCCATTTTGCAAGCGCTAGATTGTCTATTACCACCTCCCAAGCATTAGAGCTTGCAAACAAATTTCACTTTAGTCCTGGACAAATCAAAAAGGTTCTACATTACGCAGAACTTGCAACAATTCAACAAACCAACCTAGATAACACTCTCGATATGAAACTGATTCATGATTCAGCATATTCAATTATCCATCATGGCTTGGATGAAAAGGCTAGCAAGCTTAAGGTTAGCTGGAACTGGGAGGACTTAATCCTTCCGTCAGATGTAATGGACTTATTGCAGCAAGCATGTTTTCGCATTAACCATCGTTACACCGTGATGCAGGATTGGGGCTTCTCCAGATCGTTGCCTTACGGTCGAGGTGTCAACATGCTGTTTACCGGCCCACCAGGGACAGGTAAAACAATGGCTGCTTCTGTAATGGCCAAACAGCTTCAATGTGAGCTGTATCGCGTTGATCTTACACGCATTGTTAGCAAATATATTGGCGAAACGGAGAAAAACCTTGCCGAGGTGTTTGATCGTGCCAAGCTTAGCGGAGCTATTCTGTTTTTCGATGAGGCAGATGCCCTATTCGGCAAGCGATCAGAGGTCAAGGATTCACATGATAAGTATGCCAATATGGAAACGTCCTACTTATTGCAGAAGATGGAAGAGTATGAAGGGCTAACGATTCTAGCAACTAACTTTTCGCAAAATTTAGATGAAGCTTTTATAAGAAGAATTCAATATATCGTTAAATTCCCATTCCCGGCTATTGAGCAGCGGGAGCAGCTATGGCGTTCTGTTATCCCAAAGCAATTGCCATGTGAAGAGCTGGATTATCACTTTCTGGCGAAAACATTTGAGCTGTCTGGTGGCCCGATTAAAAATATTGTCCTTACTGCCGCCTATATGGCAGCAAGTGATACAGGAATCGTCTCGATGAAGCATATTATCGAAGCGGCGATTCAGGAGTACAAAAAGACGGGCAAATTGCTGATGAAAGAGCGACTTGGCGGCTACAGTGAATATTGGAAAGGGGGATAGGAATGGCAGATTATTCGGTCATTGCCGATATTGGATTATCCTTTGTAAAGGTGCTGCGAGAAGCATTAGTTCCTGAACTAATCAATCACTCTGACGGCGTTGGACTAGCTAATCCGCTTGATCGCGGCGATATGAATGTGACGGTCTACCTGTATGAGATTAAGGAAAACTCTGATGCCAGAAATCAAGAAATGGTGGACTTGGGAGATCGTATGCGTTATCCCGGAGTTGCCTTGGATCTGTACTATATCGTTACAGCACATTCAACATCTGATGTGTTAACGCGCGGCATCGATGAGCAGCGCATGATTGGCAGAATGATTCAGCTGCTTCACGATCATTCTGTGCTGCGAGATGATGACTTGGAGGGCGCGCTGACAGGTACAGCTAATACATACCGCATTTCCAAAGAGCCAGTTCCGCTGGAAACATTAATTAGTTTGTTCCCTAACCAGCCTTATAAACTATCTCTAGGCTATAAAATCGGTCCAGTATACATCGATTCTACTCGGACTAGAACAGTGAGTCGTGTAAGCGAACGACAATTCAAAACCAAACCAATTAAATGATGATTGTACTAGAGCTGGAAAACTCCGACTCTATTCAATAAATAAAATAAAGGAGGTACTGGTTATATCGAAGATCGATATAATTGGGCAAACAAATGGCTGAATATTTTACACCTGGCGTGTATATAGAAGAGTTCGATAGTGCTGGACAACCGCTATCTGGCGTAAGCACAAGCATTGCAGGGTTTGTTGGTTTAGCTGAGCTAGGACCAACGACAGGATTGCCAACTCTTGTAACGAGCATGAATGATTTCAAAAGAAATTTCGGTGGCTATTTGTCACAAAACCAAGTTGGTGATTTTCGTTATCTAGCGTACGCTGTAGAGCAGTTCTTCGTTAACGGTGGTTCACAGGCATTTATCGTGCGTGTTGCACCGGAAAATGCTGCAGCAGCTGCAAGTGAAGAAGGTGTACTGCAAGTATCTGCTAAAAATGCAGGAGCTTGGGGCAATCAAGTTGCAGTAAGCATTGAAAAGGCAACAAAAGCGAAATCAGCGATCGTATCTGATCTAGGAAACAATCAGTATGTACTTAAAAATAGCGGTGGCTTCTATGCAGGAGACGAGGTTGTGTTCTCTGGCGAAGAAGGCATTCAAAAAACAGTTGTCGTAAGCGTTCGCGATCAAGTGATTGAGCTTGCTGATGCATTGACAGGCGAAGTAACAACCGAGCCGGGTGCTGTACCGACTCACGTGCTGTCTACCGTAGAATTTTCATTGTTTGCTGCTTATGGAGCAGTAGCTGAAAAGTTCGATAATCTTTCCCTTAACGTAGAATCTCCATACTTTGTAACTAAGGTGCTGACAAAATCACAGCTTATTGAAGTAACAGTGAATGAAGGTACAGTTAGCGACCTGCTTGGAGATGCTAAGGAGCTAACAATTAGCTTAACTGGCGGTTCAGATGGAACGATTGACCAAGTGAATGCGGGAACTTTTATTGGTGAGAATAATGGCCCTGGCAAACGCACAGGTATTCAAAGCTTTATTGATAATGATGCGGTGAGCATTATGGCAGTGCCTGGCGTTACGATCCCAGCTGTTCAGCTTGCACTAGTCGCACATTGCGAAGGACTTGGCAGCCGCTTTGCAATTCTGGATATTCCACGTGAGAAAACTTCGGTACAGGAAGTGTTGGAGCATCGTGAATTGTTCGATTCCAGCTATGCAGCGCTGTACAATCCTTGGGTGCAAGTGTTTGATCCAGCTGAGAAACGCAACGTATATATTCCGCCATCCGGTTCTATCGCAGGTGTATTTGCAAGAAGCGACAGCTCGCGGGGTGTGGAAAAAGCACCAGCGAATGAAGTGCTGCGCGGCGTAACTGGACTAGATGTTCAGTATAACCGCGGTGAGCAAGACCTGCTGAATCCTAAAGGCGTAAACCTGATTCGCAGCTTTACGGGTCAAGGCATTCGCGTATGGGGAGCGCGCACAACTAGCTCTAATAGCCTATGGAAATACATTAACGTACGCCGCTTATTTATCTTTGTTGAAGAGTCTATTAAGCAAGGTACGAACTGGGTTGTTTTTGAACCGAACGATGAGCGTCTATGGGCAAGAGTACATCGTACAATCGATGCATTTTTAACTCGTGTATGGCGCGGCGGTGCATTGCAAGGCTCTTCACCAAGCGAGGCATTCTATATCGACATTAGCTCTAACACGATGAGCCAAGATGATATTGATAACGGCAGACTAGTATGCGTAATCGGTATCGCACCAGTTAAACCAGCAGAGTTCGTTGTATTCCGCATTACTCAAAAAACAAATGAACAATAATGATAACTAAGTAGAAGGAAAGGATGAATCAAACATGGCAGGCGAAAGAAATGACCCGTATCGCAAGTTTCGATTCCGTGTAGAGGTTGAAGGAATTGAGCAAGCAGGATTTAGCGAAGTATCTGGTTTTGACGCATCTCTTGATGTTATCGAGTATCGCGAAGGAACAGATGTAATTACACCTCGTAAGCTACCAGGTCTGGCGAAGTATGGCAACCTCTCATTGAAATGGGGTGCCACAGATTCGCTTGATCTATGGGAGTGGATTCAAGAGTGTATCGTTGAAGGCGCGATTGAGCGTAAAACTGTAACGATTATTGCGATTAGTGAAGAAGGCGAAGACGTTGCAACATGGCAAGTGAATGAAGCTTGGCCGACGAAATACACCGCGCCAGACTTTAACGCTTCTGCCTCAGAAGTTGCTATTGAGCTGCTAGAACTAGCGCATGAAGGAATGCTTCGTACGCAATAGGAATCATTAGACCAGACGCAAGGAACGACCGCTGTGGTTAGTTCCTGCGTCTTATTTCGGAAATAAGAGAAACAAACTAGAGGAGGAGCAGCAATGTCATTTGCAACAGAATTTCAATTTGAGCTACCACGAGGATATGTCGATGAGAACGGTAATTTGCATCGTAGAGGGACGATGCGCCTAGCTACAGCAGCAGACGAGATACTACCGATGCGTGATCCTCGCGTCCAGCAAAATCCAGGCTACCTATCGATTATATTGCTTGCTCGAGTCATTACGAAGCTGGGAGATTTACGCGCGGTAGATACGAAGACGGTTGAACGTATGTTTACAGCCGATCTGGCATTTCTACAAAACTTTTATCGGGAAATTAATGAGATGGAAAAGCTGACCGTTCGTACACAATGTCCGAAGTGCGAACATGAGCATGAGGTGGATGTGTCTTTTTTGTCTCAGATGGAAGGGGTTTAAGCGTTTATCCCGAGAAAAAGCTATATGAAGAAATCGGGTTTATCGCTTACTACTTCCATTGGTCTCATGCGGAAGTTATGAATTTAGAGCATAAGGAACGCCGAAGATGGTGTGAAGAAATATCACAAATTAACCGTAAGACGAATGGTGAATCTGAACAAAAAAATCCATTCGATGTTTTTTAGATAAGGGGAGGATTAAGCATGTCTTCCGATCGAGCAGCAATAATCGGCAATTATCGCTTTATGGTTGAAATTGAACACATGCTCGTTGCTGGTTTTTCAGAGGTAAGCGGTCTTACGGTGGAAACGGAATTCGAAGAGTATCGTGAAGGCGGCGTCAATGACTATGTACATAAGCTAGTGAAAGGAACTAGACATGTGCCGATTGTCTTGAAAAGAGGCTTAACCTCATCTAATGAGCTGTGGGATTGGTATCGAGATGTTGTCTCAGGACGAATTATTAGGCGCAGCGGAGCAATTATATTGTTCGACGAGCAGTTTGAGGAATATCGCAGATGGACCTTTAATGATGCCTATCCAGTCAAATGGGTTGGACCTGAATTAAACGCTTCTGTAAGTGAAGTAGCAATCGAGCAAATTGAGCTGGTGCATAACGGATTTAAATTACTTTAGAGCGTAGGAAGACAAGAGAGGTGAACATGAATTGAGAATGAAAGTGATGAAAAGTAATTCCATGATGATTAGCGTTCAATGTCAAACTGAGTTTTCTAAAGATATATGGGCGAAGTACTCATGGTCTTTTTCACAAGGCAATCATGTTCGACTACAGCACAAGGAAGATGTAGTTCACGCTAAGCAAGCGCCGTTTGCAATGCCTAAGGTGACGATTCAACAAATGATACAGCCTTTACACATAAAGCTTGCGTTGCAGCATCTTTCCTTTTCGCAATTAGCTGTTTATAAGCAGCAGTTATTACGGGAAAGCAGCGAAGCTATTACGATATTGCAAGCCTCTAGCGGTTCACAGGCGCAATCGTTACAGCATACTCAGCTTACAAAGATTGTGGATGCTCCTAATCGGAGTAAGTCCGAAGCTCAGATTGTATCCCGGACGAGCACACCGATGACTACAGAGGAAGTTAATCATACGCTTCAAGTGAAGCAAAGTAATGTAACATGGCAGCAAGTCAAGCATGTATCACAGCACTTTAAGCAGGATCGCTTTTTGCAGGCAATTATGGATAAACGAAGCACTGCTGTTCATTATCATCAGCATATGCAGCAGATAGATAATGTCGCAGCGCATCCCTATTCTTTGGAGAGTGTTGCCGCAAGTGAGCGTTCAGCAATAGAACAGACAGCCGCACATCTAAGCGATATAAGAACAGAATATGTGAAGCAGCCAGCACAGATGGTCTGGCATGAGCGTGTAGAAGCTAGACAGCAGCAATGGAAACAAGAGCAGGAAGCTGTTACAGAAGTACTGCAAAAGCAGATCCGCACTCATTCTGAAAACATAATGAATGCGTCGGTAGTTCAGCGGGTCACTCAAACAGCGGTGCAACGATTAGTACATCAAGATTTAATGCGCTATATATCTTCACAGCATATTAAAGTGTCTACTAATCAAATTGTTCAGCTAAAAAAACTTAGCATTAAAGATATTGCACAGAAAGAGCTGAAAAGAATTGAGCAGCGTCTTTCTAAGGAGCATATTACGCTGCACTATGCTGAACATACCGTTAGGCGAAAGCGTGGACGCCCTAAAAAAGAAAATAACCAGCTTGTTCAAGAACGGCAAGCTGATACTGATCATATAAATCGTAAGCGAAAAATGGCATCGGTGCTTTCGCGAATGAAGGACGAGCCTTCAACAAATAGAAAGCAATTATCCAACTCGTCACAGCAGATCGCTCATACGATCATTAATAAAGCTGATGAAAAGATTAAGCATACTGATAGCTTCAGACAAAATGCTCAGCTTCCTACATTAACCGAGCAGCGCATTATTTCAGTAAGCGAGCTGTGGTTGAATAAGGTGAAATCTAAGCAACAGCTTACATCATTATCTCTAATTCATCTAACAAAGCAGGTTAGCGATATAACAGGGAAGCACGGCGCACAAGCGTCTACGCCTAGCACCATGGTGCGACAAGACGGCAATACGACGATGCAAGGCAGTAATATGAAGCATCGCAGCAACGCTCAAGCCTCTGCCCACAGTAACATAGCGCGGCAAGATAGCAACATGGCTCAGCAATCGAGAGATGGTGTGGCGAACATTGGCAATATAGCACCGCAAGCAAGCAATGCGCCGAAATGGGATGGCAACGTGCCACAACAAGCCAGCGCTCAAGAATTTGCACGTAGCGCAGCAGCAGATGCTGCATCTGGCCAATCTGCTAATGAAGATAGCAGTGATAGTAATGCTCTGTCAAAGCAGGAGCATCAGCTCGAGGAACAAAGCAGCGGCGAAGTGACCGCGACATGGCGTGTTAATCAACAGCTTCAAGCAAAAATCGAGCATGTACATGTTCAATCGTCACAATGGCTGAAGCACTCGATCACGAAGCATATGAAGTTGGTGCTTGCCTCAGATGTACAAGCCGAACCGCTTTCTCATCCGAATAAAGATAATGAACCAGCGCTTCAAGCAAAATGGCAGCAGAAGAAGTTGGCATCGCATCAGACTGTACTGTTGACGAAGCTGCAAGAGCGGATGAAGGTAAGACAGCAGCAGAGAATCGACCATGAAGTGATTACGCTAAACTCACAGCAGGCAGTAATCATTCATACGCAGTCACGGCAGCTGATAACATTAAAAAATGGACATTCCGTTTCCTTATCTACATTGTCACATAAATGGGGAACTAAAATACAAAAACTAGCTTCACCTGATAGACAAAACACCTTTATGCAAAAAGCGTTTGCTCAGCAAAGCTTGATGCATAAGGAACAGCGTCATATTCAGCCTTCTTCTATCATTGCCCGAAAGCTGCTGCGAACGGATGTAATACTGCAAGGAATCGAAAAGCAGCACATAGAGAAGCAGCACATATTGAAAACAATTGTCACGCCATTTGTAAAACCGCTAGTAAGGCAGCATATGGCTATATTGCATAAAGAAAATGGCAGATTGCCAGCTATATTAAAACCAATTCAGCGCACACAAGTACAGCCGGTCGATATAAGGCAAGCGCAGCAAACAGGAGCACGGCAGGTAGATAGGGCGCACAACACGAGCCAAACGCAGGGTACACCAGCACAGCAGGACATCACGAGCCATGTGCAGCATACAGGAGTGCCACCAGTTAGTATGAGTCAAGCGCAGCAGGTGCAAGCCCAGCGCAGACAAACTGAGCAGGTCAACACGAGCCAAGTGCAGCATACAGCAGGGTCGCCAGTCAGTATGAGCCAAGCGCAGCGTGCACAAGTAGCGTCAGCCAACACGAGCGCAGCGCAGCAGGTACAAGTACAACGTGCCCAAGCCCAGCCAGCTAACGTGACCCAAATACAGCGCACGCAAGCCCAACAGGCTAACATAACTCAAGCGCAGCAAGTCGATCTGCATCAAGCGGTCGCAGCAAGAACGAATATGACGATGGCTTCTCATTTAAGCCATGCAAAAGCCGCGAAGCCGATGCGAGCAGAGACTACTCGGCAGGATGCGTATCAGGAGCAGTCCATTACGCAGCCGCTTTCCTTAAAGCGCGTTGAGCTGGATACCGTGAAAAAGCATGTATCCTTGCTAGTGAAGAATGATCATAAAGGGAAGCAGAAACAGAATACGGAGCCGATTGCTGTGATGCAAACGCATATTAAAAAGCTTGAAGAACAAATCGTGCAACAGCAGCAGCAATTGCAGGACATAAGAAATCCAATCGCAATCAAGCAGCTATCGAATCAAATTTATGCAGAGCTAAGTAGAAAAATTAAATTCGACAATCAGCGTTTAGGTCGTTAATTTATGGAATCATTGAAGGGGTGAGATGATGGCACTGGAGAAAGCAAAAGTTATTGCAATAGCAGGAACAAAACAAGAGCGTGTAGATGTTCTATTTAACCCATCAGAGTATGCATTAGAATCATCCAACCAATATTCTTGGCAGTCGATTCCTGGGCTATCTCAACCCATTGCGCAATTTGTCACAGGCGAGGCATCTACATTATCGATGGATCTGTTTTTTGACACTTATGAAAAAAATGAAGACGTTCGAATATATACGGGGAAAATTGTTGGATTGCTTGATATCGATAAAGATTTACATGCTCCTCCCCTCTGTAAATTTATATGGGGGACATTATCGTTTCAAGGAGTGCTGGAAAAGGTAAGTCAGCGCTATACGATGTTTGATCGTTCAGGGAAGCCGGTTAGAGCCACTTTAAGCGTAACTTTTAAAGCGGTACAAAGCATGAAGGAACAGCTGCAGCATATTCCAAGGCAATCTGCTGATCGCACGAAGCAGCGAACTGTTAAGCAAGGAGATCAGCTCTGGCAAATCGCAGCAGAGGAGTATGAAGATCCAGCGCTATGGCGTGCGATAGCGAAAGCGAATGATCTTGCTGATCCAAGACAGCTTGAGCCCGGTACTTTATTGAAAATCCCACGATTATATGGATAAGGAGATTGAGATATGAGCAGCGTTAAGCTAAATTCCAAAACCGTATCCTATGATCAATTAGAGAAGGAATACCGAGGGTTTATCGCACCAGCCTTTAAGGTCTTAATTAGTAATCGGGATGCTGTAATGGAGGGGATGGCGATTGATGCTGTAACTGTAGAGAACTCCACCTCTCAGAGTGCGGATACCGTCAACTTTAACATTACTAATGCTTATGATCTCATTAAGCGTGACTTTACCTGGACGGATTCCTTGCTGCAGCTTGGCAATACGATTGAAGTATTTACAGGCTATACTGACCAATTAACGCCATTGTTTTTCGGTTACATCTCGAATATAGAATTTAACTTTTCATCCGGTCAAGCGCCTACGATTTCGGTGACAGCAATGGATATTAGCTTTTTTATGATGCGAAGTGGGGAGCCACAGATCTGGTCGAACAAATCAATTCCCGATATTGTAGAGGAAATTGGTAGAAAGTATGGACTTACAGACTTCGAGATTGAAAAAGATACACAAATTTATCCTAACATTGTGAAAAATACGGAAGCAGATCATGAGTTTATTCAAACGTTAGCAGATGAATTTGACTATGAGTTTTTTGTAGTAGGCAGAAAGCTGTATTTTCGTCCATTCACACATAATCGTACTCCTGTTATGAAGCTTGAATGGGGGAAGCAATTAATGTCTTTTAGAATTGAGCATGATATTGCAGATCAGGTTACGAAAGTGGTCGTTAAGGGAAATATTCTAAATACGAAGGAAATTGTATATGCAGAATCAACTAAGGTGCAAAAGCTTGGTCGAAATTCTTTAACGGGTGTAGATCTAATGAAAAAGATCGGTACCTTTATGGAGGTTACCCAGCAAGTCGTGAAGGATGAAGCTGAAGCGAAGAGGATTGCAGAAGCAAAAATGCAAGAGAAAAGCATGAAGCTCGTTACTGCTAATGCTTCCTGTATTGGCCTACCAGAAATCCGTGCAGGAAGATATATCGAAATTGGCGGATTAGGTAAGCGACTTAACACCATTTATTATATTGAAAGTGCAACGCATACAGTGGATGGTTCAGGCTATCAAACCTCATTTAAATTACAAGGAAATGCGGTGTAATGATGTTATCTGATCGATTTACAAGAGGAGCGCGCCAAGATGACCCTACTTCGATGAATGGCGTATATAGTGGGATTGTCACAGATAACAAGGACCCCGATGGCAACGGTCGTGTTAAGGTGAAAATACCGGTCATCGATGAGCATAAGGAACTTGATTGGATGAGAATTGTTTCATTCATGGGTGGGAAAGAGAGAGGTGCGCTATTCATACCCGAAGTTGGGGATGAAGTATTGGTTGCCTTTATGATGGGGGATATTGCCGCACCTGTCGTCATTGGCAGTCTATGGAATAAGGATGAGCGACCTCCAACTGGTCATAATGAAAAGAATGATATTCGCAAAATTAAAACGCGCGGCGGTCATGAAATAATTTTTGATGATAATGATCAAGCGGGTAAAGTTACCGTGAAAACGAAAACCGGTCATCAGCTGGAATTTGCTGAAAAGGAAAAACAAATTAATTTACATACTGCCAATAGCAATCAGAAAATCGTACTCGATGAACAAAAGGGTCAAGTTACGATTCAATCCTCGCAAACTACGATTACGATTAACCAGAAGGGTGAACTGGATATTAAGGCGCCCAAATCTATTAAACTATCTGGTGGTCAAATTCAAATCGAAGCAAGCAGTATGCTGGAGATGAAGGCTAACGCTAATGTGACAATATCAGCTTCAGGTATGCTGCAATTAAAAGGAAGCATCATTAAGTTGAATTAGCAGGGGGAGAGCTCAGATGTCAAAGGATTTTTTAGGACGAGGCTGGAAGTTTCCCATAGAGGTAGATCCGTTAACAGGACGGATTCGCTCAGTAGAATTTGAGGAAGATATTGCGGAAGCAATAAAAATTATTATTTCTACAGTAAAAGGTGAGCGGGTAATGCGTCCAGACTTCGGAAGCAGCATCGAATCGTATCTGTTTGAAGGTAATGATGCAACGACAATGCAGATGATTCAAAACGAAGTACTGCAGGCGATTATAAAATGGGAGCCGCGTGTACACGAGGTCGAAGTAGAAGTGGAAGCGGATCGTAATGCTGACCATCGCTTGAATATTAATATCCAATATACGGTACGAACGACGAACAATTTATACAATCTAGTTTATCCATATTACTTGTATGAAGGTGCCAATTAAAAAAACGGAGCGAAACTATGAATGATAATCAACGTTTTGAGCTGCTCGCCCCCACGATAGAGCCGAGCAATCAAGAGGTTCTATTAGAACAATTGAATAGCATGGTCCCATTTTACGCTCCGGAATGGAGCTTCAACAAGGATAATCCTGACTTTGGTAGCGCACTGGCGCTAATCTTCCTTCGTTTACTTGAAGGCAATATTGAGCGAATGAATAAGCTGCCCTACAAAAGCCTAGTATCTTTTTTGAATCTATTTAATGCAGAGCGAGCCCCTGCAACATCCGCTGTTGCCAACGCCTTGTTTAAGCTTGCGCAAGGTACCCCGCAGCCAGTATGGATTGATAAAGGGATACAACTGGCAGCTAATGTGGCTGGCGCTGAAGCGGTCGTATTTGAGACGGAGAGTCCGGCTCTATTAACGACGGCTGCGTTAGAGCAAGTGATTGCTGTATATCCTCGCAATGACCGCATCGTCGTGCATAAAGAGGATAATCAATGGGTCGGTGTTGATCCAGAGTTCCCAGAAGCGCGCGCTCCTTTTACGTTGTATGGCAGTAAGGGACATAATGCTCAAGAGCATACGTTGTATGTGGAGCATCCCTTCTTACTAGATGTTATTCACCCGTGCTCAATTGAGCTGTATTTTTCTCATGCTCAGCATGAAATTGCGGCAGGCGAAGCAGCGTTGCTGCTTGCTGATGAGCGTAAAGTGACATGGGAATTTTACAGCGGTGGTCAATGGATTCCATTCGATGCTGTTCATGGCTATGAGCAGAAGCTTCGTCTATTGAAATTAAATACGCAGCCAATCGAATCAACGATGATCGCTGATCAGGAAGGGAACTGGATTCGCTGCCGCGCTCATTCTTTATCTGCGGTGGATGATAATCTTGGACTTGGGAAAGTTCAATTTCAACGCCTAACGATGAAAACAGAGTATGCCGCTGCTTATGCTTCTTCCGGCATTTTAACCGAACGTGCTTTTTATAACGATATTCCGATTCAGACAGATAAAGGCTGTGAGCCGTTTGGTGATTTCTTTGCTACATATGGCTGCTTCTATATTGGGAACAAGGAAGTGTTAGGCAAGCGCGGAGCTGAAGTTACGGTAACCTTTTCATTATCGTATCATATGCATCGGTTATTTCCTGACAGGCCCAAGCATATCAACTGGAAGCCGATTATGAAGCGGGAGGTTGTTGACCGTGTAGATATTCCTGATCCGGTTACGATTACGAAAGTGCAGTGGGAATATTGGAATGGCCGTTCATGGGCTGTGCTTCCTGTTGCAGAGGAAATGACAACGTTATTTCAGGAGATTTTCGAGGAACAAAAAGAGATTCAATTCCAATTTACCGTTCCAGAGGATATGGAAGGCATTGAAGTAAATGCAGAGTACAGCATGTGGATTCGTGCTCGTATTGTTACTGTGGCTAATCCATATTCAATCGATGCCATCTACTATTCACCGTATATTGAGCAGATGAAGCTGCGTTACAAGTATGAAGATCGTATGCTAACGCCGCAGCATTGCATGAGCTACAACAATCTCGATTGGCAAAATTATACGCAGCATCTGCAAAGCGGCGGGATGATTGTTAGACCTTTTCAACCGATGGCAGGTTATCAACCAACGGTATGGCTTGGATTCGATAAGCCGCCAGAGCGCGGTCCGATTCATCTCTTTATGGATGTTGTGTCAAGAAATTGGACGGCGGAAGAAATTCCTCATGTGGAATGGCAGTATCTAAAAGCGATTGGGAGCAGTACGCAATGGCAGCCGCTCGTTGTCGCAGATGAGACACAGGGCTTTTCCAGAAGTGGAATATTGCAATTTGTAGGGCCGAGAGATTTTGCTTATCATAAGCAGTTTGGGAAAACACAATATTGGATTCGAGCGGTTAATCGCGATACACGCTATTACATCAATAACGAAGCTGAATATGAGCCGCTTGTAAAAACAATTCAGCTTAATACGCTGCGTGTATTGCAGCAGCATACGGTGCAGCAGGAAAATCCCGTTTATATCGACGGCTATGATTTGACGCAGGAGGTTCATGAAAGCTATTATGCACTATCGCTAAAGCCGGTTATTGCCGAAACGGTATGGGTCGATGAAACAGGACGAATGAGCAGTAATGAGCTGGAAGAGCTGCTGCTGCGTTCACCTGAGATGCTCGATATCCAGCGCGATTCGGAAGGCAATGTAATGCAGATCTGGGCACGCTACACATTGGTCGAGCATTTCTTGCACTCCAAGCCAACCGATCGCCATTATTGCATTGAGCGGGCAACGGGCAGAATTACGTTCGGCAACGGTCAATTCGGTAGAGCATTATCGCTGAATGGCATTGATCAAGTTAGAGTGAGCTATATAAGTGGTGGCGGCGTAAGAGGCAATGTTGAGAAGGGAACGATTACGTCCCTGCAAAATGCGATTGCTTTTGTTGAATCGGTGACCAATCTGGAAGCAGCCGCTGGCGGCTGCGATGCAGGGACAGTATCTGATGCAATTGCTCAAGGGACGAAGTTTTTTGCTCACCGGAACAGAGCGGTTATTGCCGATGACTTTGAATGGTTGACTCGCAGCATTCATCCGAATGTCGCTAAAGTGAAATGCCTGCCTAATCAAAATATTAAAATGCAGCCAGAAGCAGGCGCATTAACGATTGTTGTTATGCCACATACGGGTCGAGGACAAAATACGCATTTTCTTGAACTGAAAAAATGGATCGAGCAGCGGCTATTGAAAATTACAGCAGCTAGTATTGCATTCCCGAATTTATTACAAGTCATCGAGCCTGTCTATGTTGAAATTGGTGTGCGGGCTACAGTGTGGGTTCGAAATATGGATGAGGTTGTCGTCGTTGAACGACAGCTGCAGCAAAAGCTCAATCAGTTTCTTGATCCGATTCACGGCAATCATGACGGAAGAGGCTGGAAAATCGGCCAATCGATTCATCCATCGATGTTTTATGCACTTATTAAATCATTAGGGCCGGTTGTTCATATCCCACAATTGCTGCTTGAGGCATTTATGCATGAATTAGACAACAAGGTAGAATACAATCCTGACAAGCTTGAAGCATTGCCGCATAGCATCATTATTCCAGGCGAGCATCGGATTACAGTCGAGGTTCATCATTAAGAAGGAGAGGAGAAACATATATGTTGCCAGTACCAAATTTGGATAATCGCAGCTTTGAGCAAATAATGCGTGAAGCGAAGGAGCTTATTCCACGTCTGGCTCCAGAATGGACAGATGAAAATGCACATGATCCTGGTATGACATTACTTGAGCTGTTGGCATGGCATATAGAGATGCAGCAATACCGGATTAACCGCATGTCAGTAGAGTATGACCGAAAATTTCTAACTTTGCTGGGCGGCTGGCCGTTAGATCGTCAGCCTGCTACGACGTCTGTTAGCTTTACGCAAGTTCATGATGTCACGTATATACCGTTTGGTACTGCAATCAAGGTCGGACAATTGCAATTTGAAACGGTGCGCTCCATTACGATAATACCCGAACGCACAACAGCGGTTACGTTAAAGCATGAGGGGACAAGCAAGGAGCTGACGCAAAATATACGTTCAGGACGAGTCGTTTTTTATCCTTTCGGAGATAAAGGTGAGGTCGGCTCGCAAATGATCATTACATTAGAAAAGCCGCTGCCACAGGTTATGCCGTTATCGCTCTTTATTGAGCTGGATGGACAGCCTGCTGCGCATCGTATTCCTGCACGGTATAAGCAGTTCTATCCTTCAGCAACCGTTGAATGGAGCTATTTTGCAGAGGATGAGCAAGGAGGGAGCTGGCAGCCGCTAAGAATGGAGCGAGACGAATCCTATTCCTTTCATCAAAGCGGTCCGATATTGTTTGAATTGCCGTTCTCCCAGCAAAAAATTCATATGATAAAGGCTGAAGTGGTAGCTGGCAGATTCGATGATATTCCTCGTGTTCGCCGATTGATGTGGAACGAGGTGTTCACCTCACAAGGCAAAACATGGTGTATTGAGCAGCGTTTTGACGGCTGGGGAGAGGAAACGCGCAATCTAGGCCAAAGCGAACCGGTTCATCTATATTTGTACCATGCGCTTTTTCTTAGCGGACATGTACAGGTACAGTGCAAAGTTGAGGATGGCTGGATTGATGTTTCACCGCAGCATTTTCATGTTGAATATGGCGATACCTACGTCATGCTAATCATTGAGCCCTTCGACTTAATTCCGATAGGGAAAGACAGTATACGAGTTGTAGGCGTTGATCCGGACTTTGCGGAAGCTCAATATATCGGAAGTGGTACGGGTATATCGCATCAAGTGTACCCGTTGCCGATCTCTTCGATCTATTGCGATCAGCTGCTTGTGCAGGTTGGCGAATGGAATCCTGAATTGAATCAAATGTTTTGGCGTGATTGGGAGCGTGTCTTAGACTTCGACCATTCGACGATGAGCAGCCCACATTATGTGATTTCGGAAGATGAACAGCTCTGCTTTTCCGATGGCATATATGGAATGTCGCCATCCAGCTCACCTGTACCTAATATTCGCTTCATCAGCTATCGTACGGGTGAAGGGGTGAGCGGTAATGTAAAGGAAGATACGCTAAAAAGCATGATCGTGCATAATCAGCAGCTTCAGGTAACGAATCTGTTCTCTGCTTATGGTGGTAGAGATCCGGAGACGATATCCGAGGCGTTAGCACGTACGAAGCTGGAAGTATTAGACCCTAAGTGCGCGGTTACGGAGCAGGACATAGAAGCGCGCGTGCTGGAGATTCCCGGTATAAAAATCGCTAGAGTGAAAGCAATAAGCGGCTATCACCGGGCGCTCACGAATTACCCACAGGAGCGTGCGATGGGGCATATTTCAATCGTGGTAGTGCCGCGCAGCAGTCATTTATTTGCAATGCCGAGTGAAGGGCTGAAGCAGACGATTGCTACGCATATGGAGCCATTCCGCCTGCTGACGAATAAGTATCATATTATCGGCCCCGAATATATAAAAGTAACGATTCGAGCGATTATCGTAGTGGAAGCTCAGTATGAAGGTAAAGAGTATGAAGTAATTACAGCACTGAATCGCTGGCTAATTGCTGAAAAGACAAGTCAGTATGACGGATGGGAATTTGGCAAATCGATTAACAAAAGTGATGTATATGATTATATTCATAGCGTTGCCGGAATTGTGTACATACAGGATTTGTGGATTATGGCAGATGGCAATCAAGTAACGCAAGAGGAAGGTGGAGATATTCGTATTCCGCCTAATGGCTTGGCTTATTCTGGTGAGCATGAAATTGAATTTATTATTCAGCATTAACGAGGGGGTCGAAGTATGAAACAACAAAAACATTTTACATTTCGTAAGCCCTCAGACTGGAATAGCGGCATAGCCGTTCATCTTGATCCTTATGTCCATGGTCTTCAAATTCGTAAAGACCATCAATATCGTAATGCGAGAAAATTCGAGCTACCTACAAGCTACGAGGATATAATATGGAAGGATGCGTCTACTGCCAGCAATGGGCGCTGGTATTGGCTCGATGATCAAGAGCGCATCTGGCGAATGGAACGAAGCTTTGCAGCTTTGGAGATGATTTTTGCTTTACCTGCACAAGAAGGATTGAGGGCTCAGCATATATCGGCATATGAAAATTTACTCGTTGTGCTTTATCAAAGTGAACGTGAAGGCAGCGAGCAGCATTCCCAATTGTTTTGTTATTTTTTAGATAGCGGTCAATTAAAGTGGAAGAGTGAAGCATTCAAGGATCAGCCTTTTCAAGCGTGTGCAGTATTGCTGCTAGAAGATCAGACGACGGTCGTAACGGGAATATTGCCAGATGCTCAAAATGCGCAGCTGCTGCAGTTTGACAATATAGGGCTGGCGATGAATGCCGTTGATGTCTTCCGCTGCTCTACTGAGCTTGTTAGCACGGCTGTCAGTGCTGAAGTCTGGGATGATCGAAGCCGTCTATTGCAAAATAATAGCGGGGAAGTTGTATTGGTAGATTGTGCAGAAAGTATAATTGTTTGCTGGGACTTACAGAAAAGCATTCGTTACCTTGTGTTAGAACGAGATATTTCAGCAGCAGTAAGTATGACCATTGATGAAAGCAATCAGTATTGGCTGCTGCTGCAGGAGCAGCAAGCACAAGAAGGAAGGCTAATTTCCTTTGATCGTGACGGCAAGTATGTGGAGCATGGGACAACACCGCTTACGAAGGGGCAATATCTCGTTGCTCGTGGGAATCAGCTGCAAGTGATCGATGTGACTCACGGCTTCGCTTACATGCTTATGCCGCAGCTATTGCCAAGCTTCTGGGAGAAGAAGCAAAGCTATAGCGGTGTATGGCTGTCGATGCCGCTTGATAGTGGGGAGCAGGGCACAGAGTGGCATAAAATCATTGTCGATGCAGCTATCCACCATGATACAACGATCAATATTCGAGCCTTTGCTACCGATCAGCTAGAGATAAATTTATCTGGGAGTAAGGTCGATCTTCTGCAATGGCTGCAGCATAGTGAAGTCCCAATAGAGCAAAAGCTGGAATTACTAGAACCGTTATGGCAGCAGGTAATATTAGATCCGAAGGATGCTTTGCTGAATCATATGGTTGGTCAATACTTATGGCTGAGCATCGAATTAACAGGAACGGATGTCCATTCTCCAGTGCTGAAGGCATTAGATGTATATTTCCCAAGACAGTCCTATACGTCTGAATTACCTGTTATCTTTCAGCGAACGGATAATGGATTTTTAACAAATTATCTTAGCCTATTTCAAACCTTAATCGAACAAACCGATCAGCATATATCTACAGCACCACGGACGCTGGAAGCAAGTATGAGTAGTGGATCCTCACTAAGATGGCTGTTAGGATGGCTAGGGATAGATAGCGAGGATTATTGGTCAGAAGAGCAGTTAAGAGAGCTGCTTATTCATGCGCCAAAGCTATCGAATATGAGAGGGACGCGATATGCAATCGAAACGCTAGTTAAAATTTATACAGGATATCGTCCGATTATATTGGAATATGATGATATTAAGCCGTTCAAGGAAAATATTGAGCTTCGCGATGTTGTAGATCGGCTTTATGTGACAGACCCTCATACCTTTAATGTATTAGTAAAAGCGGATGTCGTGGATACAGAATTAAAACGTATTACGCTACAGCATATTCTTGATAAATATAAGCCTGTATTCTCTATCTGCAAGCTGGTGGTTCTGCAGCCATGGGTGTATATGGATCTTCACTCTTACTTAGGCATGAATACGATTTTAACAGCACCGCAGCAATTGTTGTTAGACGGTATCTCATCTATGCCTCATCATACGATAACGATGGAGCTTGGACAGGAAAATCAACTTAATAAGCATTCTCGATTAGGCTTAAATTCACGATTAGAATAAAGGGGAGAATAGGAAATGAATCGATCAAGATATGTGCCGTTTGAAAGAAACCGTTATTTCTATGGGAAATTATTAACGGTACGCGACTTTATGACAGAGCAGACCTATAATGCGGACAAACGAAGATTAGTAAACCGCTTATTGTATGGCAGCGGAGTTGTGGCTGGTTTACAGGTTGTTGCTGTGGATGACAAGTCCATTGCCATTGAAACTGGTGTCGCCTTAGATGCGCTTGGAAGAGAAATCGTCGTTCCTTCTCCTATAACAATGAAGCTTTCTAACGTGGATGGATTTACTAATCATGATTATGCTAAAAACGTATATCTATGTGTTGCTTACGATGAGAAGCCGAAGGAGCCTGTTCATGCAGTAGGTGGAATGAGTAATAGTGAAGAAATTAGCGAGCATAACCGTATTCAGGAAAGCTATCGCTTATTTGTAACAGACAAACGTCCAAAGCAAGCCAATATATCATTTGAGCATCTGATGTTTAACGAATGGGCTTGGTACGATGATGGGGCGGTTAGCATTTATCAGCATACGCCTCGTTATATTGAACGCGATGAGGAATTTGAGATTACATTTGTGATCGAGAAAACGCTTCAGTCTCCACCCGTTGCCTTCGAATTTATTCCGCAGTTTTCTGCATTAACGATCGTTGATGGTGATGTGGATGGGAAAATTGTATTTCAAGAGCCGATTGATAGCGGCGAAACGCAATTTGTAAAACATATTAAGCTTAAATTAGATTCAGAGGCACAGGAAAGTCTGGATCAAACCGAGAAGCTGTTGTCACTGTCTGTAGCTTCAGGTAGTGTCAAATTAACGATAGGTGATCGTGTCGTATATGATCTGAACACATTGAAGCAAAAGGTTGAAATCGTTGAGCAGGATGTTGCGAGTAAAATTATTAATGAGTACTATAACCGCCCGCTTGATCATGCTTTAGATGCGCCTAGTGAACCAAGTATTTATTTAGCACAATTGAATTTGCTGCAGATGGGCTCAAGCTATGTCATCGATAAGGTTGTCCCACAGCCATTTGAAGACTATGTGATGAACCCGACATTACTGTATAAGCTGATTAAACATAAATTTATCGCTGCCACTAGTGAAGGAAGCAAACCTCAACTAGCCGAAGTGATACCGCTGGAACAGCTTGCTAAACCGCAGCCATTTCCTCATATTGAAGAGGAATTTGCTCGGATTATGCCGGAAATTGAGGAGTATGAACCGACGCCAACGGTGACAACTGGCATTGCGGAAATATCGATTGTGCCAGCGCAAAAGAAGAAATGGTATCAAAGTCGTGAGAAGGTTTTTTATTCTGAAGAGATTGAGCATGGATTTGCGGATAGCGTGCCGTATATTACGACAGCTATATCTGATGAAGACATTCAGTCCGATGTTGCCGTGCCGGAAATGTGGAAAAAAAGCAACGCTTTACTATCAGGAGATCAAAGTATATTAAAGGGATCAGAGTTCGAGCTACATTATCCGAAGCTGACGATTGCAATTATTCAATTTCCTGCAAAGCAAACATTTCGTATTGCGGTAAAGGTTCATAAAAAAACGGATATTATGCGGGTTCGCGTGCGCTGGTGGGCAACAGGAGCAGTAGCTGTTAAAGCGGAAGAGCTGCCCCTCGAGGCACATCTGCAAGCCGCTGCCACCTCCGAGTAATGAAATAGGAGCCGTCTGAAAAGTAGATTTTACGTACTTTTCAGACGGCTCCTTACAATTTTATCGAGTTATAGTTTTGGACGGAGTTAGCTCAGTGATCTGTATCTCTTAGCATTGAAGCCCACGGTATTCACTGTGTTCCCTTCACCAATAGGACTTGTCTGAAAAGTAGACTTCTTGTGACGTTTGCTTATGCTCATCGTGAGCGGAGGAGCAAATCGATTCTGAAAAACGCGAGTGTAAGAACGATTTACTCCGCAGCGGCTCCATCAGCTGTAACTAACTTCAAAGTACTTTTCAGACGGCTCCGTTTTTATTGCTCTCTATTTTTTAGAACAACTTTAGCGTACTGCGGCTCATTTTGCTGGTTTAACTGGATGACATAAGTAATATCGTCAACGACAAAGGTGGAGTTGAGTCCGTTTTTAGTCAGCTTTACATTGCTTTGCTCGGCTTTCGATCTCTCAAGCAATTCATTATAGAAGGTTGTAAGCACTGTGCCGCTTGTAATCGTCATTTCATATAACTCATATTGCTCGACTTCTATATTTTCTTGCCGCGTTACGAAAGACAAGCTTAAGGCTGAATATGATTGCTCAATCCATTGTCCTTGAATTGGCTGGTCTTCATCGACTGCAGGAGGTAAGCTGTCGGGCGGTGCAGCTGAGTTAGCGCCTTGCACATCCGTAGATGGAGAGTCAGCCTGCTCGGCAGCTGCAGCTTCATTATCTGCGAGCGCAGCGTCTGTATCATCCGTATCAGCAGCACTTCCATCTGGCGTTGTATTGGCGGCAGGCGGTGCTTCTACAACAGGAGGAGCAGGCAGCTCATCCACGATTTTAACAGTGTTAGGTGCTGGACCTAGCATTAGCTCTCGTTCCTGATAGCTTAACAACAATAAGGCATTTATATCCAAATAATTATTAGCGAAAAATCCACGGTAGATTAGCTGAGTGCCATCCTCATACCATTTGCCTTCTCCGTTACGCTTACCGAATTTATACGTTGCTGCGTATTCAATTAAGCCGTCCTCGTTATAGGCCTCTCCGCTGCCATGATATACTCCATTAGAAAAGCTGCCTTGATAGATCATGCTGCCATTCTCCTTGAATAGAGCCCCTGCACCATGATATTGATCGGCTTGTAGCTGTCCTTTATACATCACATTTCCATTTTCAAAATAAGCTGTGCCTTCGCCAGTTTGCTTACCGTTAACGAACTGACCTTCATAGCTTATAAAGCTATTTGGATATAACAGCTTTCCGTTGCCATGGAAGCTTCCATTCAGAAATTGCCCTTGATAAATAAGCTGCTGCTGATCGTTATACAGAGCTCCTTCATTGGCATAACTACCATTCGCAAACTCGCCTTCATACAATAATGTATTGTGATCGGTATATAATCTTCCTTTGCCATGCGGTATACCATTTTTGAGTGAACCTTCATAATGAACAGAGCCATCGGTATTGAATAGCTTACCTTCGCCCTCGTAGGCGCCGTTAAGAAGGCTTCCAGTGTATTGCAAGATATCTGCATCATATACTGAACCATTGCTTAGCAAGCCTTGTGTGAACGCTCCTTGCTCGATTAGCGCACCACTGGCATTGTAGCGCTTGCCTTGTCCATCAAACAGACCTGCTTGGAAATTACCTTCATACTGCAGGATTCCATCCTCAGCGTACAGCTTGCCAGATCCTTGATATAATCCATTGCTAAAAGCACCCTCATATTGAATTTGACCATTAGGGTGATATAGAATGCCTTGCCCATCATACTTGCCATCAACTAAATTACCGACATATAAGAGCTGCTTATCGCTATTTTTCAAGATCGCTTTACCGGTAAATGAAGTTCCTTGTTCGGACATCGTTATTGTAGGTGTACGCTTAAGCAAGTTATTAACGAATTTGGGAGGTCGAATAAATATTAAAAAATAAAGCAATAAAATAACGATGATGACGATTACAACAAGCTTTTTAGAAATATAGTAATTTCCGATAGCAAAGTAGCTTTCCTTCGTTATTTCCTTCTGTCCAAGAATTTCCTTGAACTTGCGTTTGATCCATTTGGCTAATAGCTTGGGCCAATTTTTCAATCGTTTTAACGGCATAATAATGCGCTTTTTAATCGGATTGACAAATGGCATAATTATTTTCTCAATCATTTTTCTATCTCCTTCAAATCGTGTAGAAAAGGAATAGATTGTTAAGGAGTCTGAATCGTCATTTGACCAGGTGATTGCACGGAAATGACACCGCCATAACTGCACATGCATTTACATGCATTCGTTAGTGCCGGAAAGTTGTTGATGAGCACAGTTGGAGAACCGGGTACCCACGGCGATGCAGGAACAGGCATACAAGGCATTGGAGTTAGTGCTCCTAATGCTGCCGCTGTAGCACTTGCCACTGTAGGATTAGCTAATGATTGACACATGATAAAGGGAGAAATATTTACGATTGCTTTATTATCCATAATATTAGCGATGGGGAGGGAGGTTGTTACTTTGTTTGTTGGGAGTACATTAAAGATCGACGGACCTGTACCAAAGCTACATTGCAGGACAGCTCCACCACAAACGACATTTGCGATCAGAATCACCCCTATTTTGACAATAAACATCTAGAACAAGTCTACTATTTACAACAAAAGAATGCAATAAGAACTAGTACTATACTAGAAAAATATAGTAGAATAGCATTGGGTACATAATGAGTTGTGACGCAAAGTAGCTAGACTATAACGTTGTGAGGAAAAATGATGAAAAAAAAGTTAATGATTTGCTTTGCAGGTATACTATGTTGTGTATTCTTCATTGTGCAATTTAGAGCATTAGGTTCTACTCAGCCGTTTCAAAAAAACTCCCCTTTTGAAACTGTCTCCCAGGCTGTGATGGACCAAGCAGGTTCCCTTTACGTCATCGCTGACTCAAAGCTATCGCTTATTAAAATGGACTCGAACGGAAAAGTTATTTATGAATTAGATAGTACATTGAAGCAAGATCGGCAAAATACTTATATGTATAATGATCTAGCTGTCGATGAACATGGCGCCGCCTATGTCATTGTATCTGTACTAGATGAATTCGGATTAAAGGTCGTTCGTGAGCATATTTTGAAAATTTCAGCGGACGGAAAGTCTCGTCAAATGCTCTACAGTGACAACATCCCGGAAACAGAATCCTATATGCGAGTAGGAAAGCTGCAAAAGCTCCACGTTGAGCAAAATCAATTATACTTCTATAAGAAGCAGCCTAGCACACGCTCGGTGGTTCTTATGAGTATTGATCTTGTGAACGACGGTTTATTGAAAGCACCTACCGAATTTCATTCTGTCTCCATGCCTCCTAACCAGTATTTGAAAGAAGTTATTGGCATTCCTTCCTCCCAAATCTTTTTTACAACAAAACAAGGAAATTTATTTAATAAAGAAAATGATGCTACTTTGCAATTGTATCCAGAGCAAAACGTGGTCACGACTCATTTTCCTGTAGAACTGTCATTGTATGAGAATGAAGTATATTACATTGATAATCAAGAAGAATCGATCTACTCCATCAATAAGCAGCAAGGCACTAAGCCGCAATTAAGGTTGAATGTGGCAGAGCTGGCTCAGTCAATAGAAAGCAAGATCGAATGGTCGGGATTAATAGATTACACCATTAGTCCGAACGGACAGTTTGTATTAACGAGTGAAGAACTAATCGTCCTTAGCGATGCAAGTGGGAATGTTGCCCAAGTGCTGGAAGGCTATCATTACAGCTGGTGGCATGTTATAAAACAATTGCTGTATGTGCTGCTGTTACTGATAACGATAGGTTTAATCGGTCTATTTATTCGGATGATTTATACAGATGTTATGAATAGAAAGATTTCACTAGTAGCCAAGCAATTATTAATTGTTATTCCTGTTATTGCGGTATGTATGGTATGGCTAATCCAGAGCATTAATGCTTCAGTAGCTCAGCAGTTAAGAGAGCAAACTGTAAAACAGCTATCTATTCTAGCTACGAATGGTCAATATTTAATTGATGGTGATTTGCTAGAAGAGTTGAATAGTCCAGCCGATTACCGTTCTTCTACTTTTATAGAGCTAAAAAATCGCTTAAATGGTTTATTTACTACGTCGGGTGACAATAGAGGCGGGCTGTATAATACGATTTATCGATATGTAGATGGTGAGCTTTATATATTAATCGATGATGATGATGGCGTTACGATGTATGAGCCATTTGGAACGAATGAGAGTAATCTACAAGTATTAGAAAAAGGTGAAATTGTTGTCGGTGAGTGGAAAGATGCTACTGGCAGTTGGGTATATGCACTTGGTCCAATCTATAACCACAATGATGAAATCGTTGGCATCTATGAAACAGGGCAGGCTATCGTTGCTTTAGATATGAAGATCGCTGAGCTAAGAAGCCAAGTAATCCAGATTGTATGCTGGATTGGTATTGTGCTAGCACTTGTTATTGCTTTAATGACGTTTTACTTTTTAAGTTCAATCGGAAAACTACGCAAAACAGTTAATCTGATTGCAAGCGGAGAGTGGAATGTAAAGGTAGATATTCATACGAAGGATGAGGTTGAAGAGCTTGGAGAACGTTTTAATATGATGACAAGCGCTATTAAAACATATGTCTCCGAGGTTACTAAACTAAACAGTGCCTATGTTCGCTTTGTACCACAGCAATTTTTGAAGCTGCTGGGCTATGAAAAAATGACAGAAATCCAACTAGGCGATCAACAAAATCGCTATATGACGATTCTTGTATGTCATGTGCGTAATTTTGATGAGCTGTCACGAGATATGACTACAGATGAAAATTTTACATTTATTAATCAGTTTCTAAATCAGTTTGGTCCAATTATTCGTGAAAACAATGGCTTTATTAGCCGCTATCTAGGGCCAGGCATGCTAACGATGTTTCCACGTAAAACCTCGAATGCGCTAGACGCTGCTCGTCACATAAGAAGTCAGCTGCTGCGCTATAATCAAGACCGCGAGGCAAGAGGCTTAGTACCAATTGATATTGGCATATCCATTCATTCTGGCGAGGTTATGCTCGGCATCATTGGAGAGGAACAGCGGATTGAAGGTAGCGTTATTTCGAATCATGTGAATTTGGCAATTGATTTGGAGCGACTTAGTCAAACGTTAGGTGTATCGGTACTTGTAACAGCTCAAGTTTTTGAAGGCATCACACCTTTGGAAAGAGAGAACATTCGATATTTAGGTGAAATTGAATTAACAACACAGAAGCACTCGATCCAGCTCTATGATTGGTTTGAGACAGATCACTCCATCTTAAAACAGCAAAAAACAAAGGATAAAGCAAGATTTGAAGCAGCAGTGGAGTCGTTCAGCCGAGGGAAGTATCATGACGCAAGAGAAGGCTTTGTTCAAATTATGAAAGCCAATCGTAATGATCTTATAGCAAAATACTATTTCTTTAAGTGTGATGAATATTTATATTCAGAATTAGGCGAAAAGGGATCAAGGCTGAAATTTTAAAGAATAGGACGGGATTGCAATGGCATTAGAGGAAGGATCTATTCTAAAGATTAATCGGATTGCCTCAGGCACAGAGGCTGGGAAAGTATCAGACTTTCTGCTAGGTAAAGATTGCTTCGATGATCAACGATTCACTCCAGGTGAATTAGAGCAGCTGCGTTATTTGCCATTAAAAAGCATTCAAGATCAAGCGGTGCAATGTTGGTTTCAAGAGCTTCATGGAGAAGTTATATCTGCAATTGTATTTGTAGAAAATGAGCATCTTAGTGGTGGATATCGTTTAGATTATTTTGGAGTACATCGCAATTATCGGAAACAAAAGCTTGGATGGCAGTTGATGAATTTCATGTTGGATTTCTGCAAAGCTAGCAGCGGTCGCTATATCGAAACATTCACTTGTGATCTACCTGAATATGAGCAAGCAAGAAAAATGTTTTTGAGCTGTGGGTTTCAGATTATGTGCCACTTGCCCAACTACTATTACCCAGGTGAAGGTAAACTAATCTACATGAAGCATTTTGATACATCGAACTTTTAATGAGGCTTATCCTAGTCTTGGATAGCTAAATAACAAAAACATCAAAACCACTTCTCACTTAGGTGAAAAGTGGTTTTTCTCGTTAACTAGGGCGTGTCAGAGAACTCCGAGGCCATCCAATTTTTCCGAATTTTCGTTCCATGCAAGGCGCGTTTGTGAAGGCGTACCGGGCGTACGTCAAGCAAACGGAACGAAGCAGGGGGCGAAAAGGCGGTGAAAGGGGCCACTGAGCGGGTTTTCAGATAGCACCTTGCATTCAAAATATCTTTGACAGTGTGAAGACGTTTGTATACAATTGTATACAAACAAGGAGGGATTATAATGAGAGAATTTAATCATAAAGGCGATAAGGAACATGAAGGAAGACATAGGGGCAGACACGGGGGAAGACATGAAGGAAGACAACAACACCATGGTGCCAAGACATTTCGACGTGGACGTGCACTTGATTTTCTAGGCTTGCTTGAAGTGAAACGCGAAACTTTAAAGCAACAGCTGGAAGCGCCAGAGTACCAAGAGATCCAATCCATATTGCTCGGGGAGCTTAAAGCTGTTGAGATGATCATTAAGGAATATGTGCGGCACTTTGAACTGAATGAAAGTGAAGATCCAACTATACTGCCAGAAGATAAAGAACAAGCAGCTTCTCAATCAGAAGCAGGCGGTGAAGGGGATCTCAACTCATGAAAGGATTGACAGTGTACTTAAAGCCTTACTGGAAGTTTTTAATTCTGGGTCCACTGTTTATGATCTTTGAAGTGTTTTTTGATCTATTGCAGCCAAGACTTGCCGCTCATATTGTTAATTTCGGTATTATGGACCGTGACTTTACTGTCATTGAGCAGACGGGTTTTATAATGCTAGGGGTAGCAATTCTTTCGCTTGTTACAGGTGTGGCGTGCAATCTATTCGCCAGTCGAGCTTCACAAAACTTTGGAGCTGATGTCAGAGAGGCATTGTTCAAAAAAGTTCAAACCTTTTCTTTCGAGAATGTGGACTCGTTCAAGTCGGGCTCGCTTATTACACGTATGACAAGTGATGTTGTCCAAGTGCAGAATCTCATTCAGATGGCACTTCAAGGGATGGTACGGGCGCCAAGCTTGCTCATCGGCAGTGTCGTTATGGCGCTGCTAATGAATTTAAAGCTTGGCCTTATTCTACTTGGTACATTAATCGTGTTAGTTGCAGCTCTAACGGTGCTTATTCGATTCTCGACGCCGATCTTTACAACGGTTCAGGCGAAGCTCGACGCTGTGAATACCAGAATTCAAGAGAATCTAGCAGGAATTAGAGTCGTTAAAGCATTTGTTAGAACGGATTATGAAACAAAGAAATTCCATGAAGTGAACGAAGCGTACACACATATATCAATCCGTGCAGCTCGTTTTATCGCGCTTAACTCACCGATTGTAACGCTTATTATGAATGCGTGTATGGTGACGATATTGCTTTATGGCGGTGATCTGGTAGCATTCGGATCGGTTCAGGCAGGAGATCTTGTAGCATTCGTCAATTACGTCGTTCAAGTGTTATCTTCTTTAATTATGGTCAGCGGACTGCTTATTAATGTGACACAGGCAAGGGTGTCAGCTAAGCGAATTCAAGAAGTTCTGGAAACAAAGCCCAACATCGAAGGTGCAGAGCGTGCAAAGGCTGCACAGGTTCCAGCTCAGCATGTAAAGATAGAGCAAGTATCGTTCTCCTATAATGGCTCTTCGGATTCGAAGGACCTCGTATTGCGAGATATTAACATCGAAGCAAGTCGAGGAGAGACTGTCGCTATTATCGGGGCGACCGGTTCCGGAAAGACAACACTTGTCCAACTGCTTCCACGGTTATATGATGTTACATCCGGCTCTATCATCATTGACGGAAAGGATATTCGTGAGCTGCCCCTTGATGAGCTTCGAAGCCAGATCGGGATGATCTTGCAGGAATCGTTCCTCTTTACAGGTTCAATCCGAGACAACATCGCCTTTGGCAATCCGAATGCAACGCAGGAGGAAGTAGAGTCGGCTGCGATGATCGCACAGGCACATGATTTTATCGTTAAGCTGCCTGATGGCTATAAGACAAAGCTCGGTCAGAAAGGTGTCAATTTGTCTGGCGGTCAGAAACAGAGGGTTTCCATTGCACGTGCTTTACTTGTGAAGCCGCCAATTCTAATTATAGATGACAGTATGAGTGCGTTGGACTTAGGGACGGAAAGAAGGCTGCGCGGTGCCTTGCAAGCAATAATGAAGGACACCATAACGTTTCTTATTGCACAGCGAATCTCATCCGTACGTAATGCGCAAAAGATTCTCGTCTTAGACGAGGGTATCATCGTTGGCAGCGGTACACATGAGCAGCTTATGTTGACTTGTGATGTTTATCAGGATATATATCGATCGCAATTCGGTAAGGAGGAGGAAACCTATGTCAGTCAAAAGTCCATCCACTCCGTCTAACGATAATAAATCAGCAGCAGCATTAAATCAGATGGGATTCCAACAGGGCCCGGGGCGTCATGCTGCGATTGCAAAGGTACGAGCGAAAGATACGAAGAGTACACTGCTAGCGATTTTTAAGTACTTAAAGCTTCAACGTCAGGCATTGTTCTGGGTAATCGTCTGTACGGTACTTACGACTGCTTTTTCACTTGTTGGCCCGTACTTGATTGGTAAAATTTTTGACCATCATATCGTTCCTCGCCAAATGGACGGGATCTTTAAATTAGGGATAATCTTGTTCGGCGTCTATGTGTTAGGAGCATTATTTACTTGGCTTCAGCAATATATGGCTGCGAGCTTATCTCAAAACACAGTGAGGGATATGAGACAGGACTTATTCAATCAATATCAACGCTTGCCCGTTCCGTTTTTTGATAAAAAAACGCAAGGTGAGCTAATGAGTCGGGCTGTCAATGATATTGCTAACGTCTCTAATACGCTCAATCAGACGGTTGTTCAGCTGATTGCAAGTGTATTAACGCTTGTGGGAAGCTTAGTGATGATGCTTAGCCTTAGTGTGTGGATGACGCTTATTACAATATTAACGGTTCCGGTCATTGTGTTCACTACGAAGAAGATAGCGAAATATACTAGGCGTTACTTTTCAGAACAGCAGAAGCAGCTAGGTGAAGTGAATGGATTCGTACAGGAGAATATATCGGGGCTTAAAGTGATTAAAGTGTTCGGACGAGAAGCTCAATCCATTGAGCAATTCCGTGAGATCAATGAACGGCTGCGCGCTGTTGGAGTGAAGGCTCAAAGTCTTTCCGGCTCAATGGGGCCTATGATGAATACGATGCGCAACCTAACGTATCTTGTCATTGCAGTATTTGGCGGTATATTTGCATATCATGATTTAATTACGATTGGCATCATCGTTAGCTTTTTGAATTACTCGAATCAATTCAGCCAGCCGATCAATCAGCTTGCTAACCAATATAATTTATTTCAATCTGCGGTAGCGGGAGCTGAGCGTGTGTTCGAGGTGCTTGATCTTGAGCCAGAGCTATCGCGAGAGAATAGGCCAAGGAAGCGTCATTCAATTCAAGGCGATGTTGTATTTGATCAGGTGAACTTTAGTTATCAACCTGATGTGCCTATTCTTAAACGTGTATCTCTGCATGCTAGCCCTGGGCAAATGATCGCTCTTGTTGGTCCGACAGGTGCAGGGAAAACGACGATTATCAACTTGCTGACAAGGTTTTACGATATTCAATCCGGAGGAATACTCATTGATGGGGTAGACATTCGTAAGCTTGATAAGCAGTCATTGAGGGAGCAGATCGGACTTGTTCTGCAGGATGCTTATGTATTCTCTGGGACGATTATCGATAATATTCGATATGGCCGTCTAGATGCTACAGATCATGAAGTTGAAGATGCAGCTCGTCTTGCGAATGCTGATGCGTTTATTCGTAAGCTTCCAGATGGCTACAATACACAATTGAATAGTGAAGGCAGCAACTTAAGCCAGGGGCAAAGACAACTGCTCACCATTGCGCGTGCAGTGCTTGCTAACCCGTCTATTCTTATTCTGGATGAGGCAACAAGCAATGTTGATACGAGAACGGAGCTTCATATCCAAGAAGCGATGAGAACGTTAATGAAAGGGAGAACAAGCTTTGTGATAGCGCATCGATTAAGCACAATTCGAGAAGCAGATACGATTCTAGTTATTAATGACGGACAGATCATCGAGCGGGGCTCGCATGAACAGCTGCTGGAGAAGAAAGGCTTCTACTCAGATATGTATCAGAATCAGTTCGATCAGGTATAGAATCCAAAGTTCGGATCGTATACTACTATAAAGCTGAACTTCATTGGATGATCAAAGGAGTAGATGAATAATGAATGAGAGAATGAGTCGATTAGAGCAGCGTCTGACTGAGCAGCATCATAAGGATCTTTTCTTACAAACAAAGCATACGTTAAATGCGTTGGATGAGTTAGCGAAACAACATCGTAAATTCTCTTCTATGCAAGCAATTAGTGGAGTGAAAATTGTAGGGAGCGAGGAAGCTTTATTTTACGATACACTTGCCGATGCGAAGGAGCAGATTGTTTTAACGCTCGAGAAGACACTTAGTGACTTGGAGCATAAAGGCGATAAGAACTACAAACAAATTTTTCAAGACGGAGTAGAGTAAAGGATGGCGTTGTGTACCGGTTTAGGTATACAACGCCTTTTTTAGTTATTGTGAGCTATAATACAGATAGCGCGAGTGGCGCTAGAGGGGAGAATACTATGCATACAAAAACGAGTTTAATGAAGCAATTAGAAGAATTGGGCATTGATCGTGAAGGAACATTATTGTTCCACTCTTCGCTGAAAAGTATAGGGTCAGTTGAAGGAGGCGCGGACGCCGTTCTTGATGTGTTTTCAGACTATATGAAAGATGGGTTGCTGGCGCTGCCGACTCATACATGGTCTTTTATTAATGCGGATAATCCTAAGTTTTATGTTGAGAGTTCACCTTCATGCATCGGAATATTACCAGAGATTTTCCGTAAGCGGCCTGGTGTCGTTCGTTCATGGCACCCTACCCATTCGGTTGCTGCTTTGGGGCGGGATGCGGTAGAGTTCACTAAGGATGATCATTTGTTCGATACGCCTTGCGCTAGAGGTTCCACGTGGGGAAAGCTGCTTGATCGCAAAGCAACGATATTGTTAATTGGTGTGGATCTAAAGCGCAACACATTTATTCATGGGATAGAAGAGTGGATAGACATACCAGGTCGATTAACGGATGACCATGAGATGCTTTACACTGTTTTACCGGATGGAACGGAAATTTCTGTCCCATCGCGTAGACATTGCGGTTTGCCTTGGTCTGAGCATTTTTGGAAAGTGGACGAGGTGCTGGAGCAAAAAGGCGCAATGTCCAAAGGTAAGCTCGGCGATGCAGAAGTAAGGGTTTGTGATGCTGTAGCTTTAACGGACGTGCTTACGGAGATGCTTCAGGATAATCCAGACCTATTCTCTGACAACCTTCCGTTAGAACAACAAGAGGCATAATTATATTAATGTAAAGTATCTCATACAGCTAGAGAAGTTCAACTAATTGTTTTTTTACATGCTTAGGTCACCCTTATGTAAGGGGTGGCCTGTTATCCGTTAATAACCTTTGAAAAGCAGCATGCTGTATACCACATCACATGTATGCTTTAGCTAATTGATACCGAACATAGTATAATATAATAGAAATTAAGTGGAAGGAGCTAATTACAATGGCACAATCATTAAAAGGTAAAGTTGCGTTTGTAACGGGCGCAGCAAGAGGCATTGGGAAAGCGACAGCTATTGCATTAGCAAAGGAAGGCGTAAACGTTGGTTTACTTGCCAGAACAGAAGATACATTGAAACAAGTGGCTGCCAGCTTGGAAAGCTTAGGCGTAAAGGTTGCCTATGCGACTGCTGACGTATCATCCCAAGCACAAGTGGAAGCAGCAATTGAAGCTTTGACGAATCAACTAGGTCCAGCAGACATTTTGATCAATAATGCAGGGATCGCTACATTCGGTACTGTTCTTGAGATGGATACCGAGGAATGGAAAAACATTATTGATACGAACGTACTTGGTACATACTATGTAACGCGTGCTGTACTACCTCAATTGATCGAAAAGAACGGTGGAGATATTGTTAATATCGCTTCAACAAGCGGATTAAGTGGTGCAGCGACATCAAGTGCCTACAGCGCTTCAAAGTTTGCTGTCATTGGATTCTCAGAATCTTTGGCACAAGAGGTACGCCGTAACAACATCCGCGTAACGGCACTAAACCCAAGCACAGTGGCGACAGATCTAGCGCTTGATCTAAGCTTAATTAAAGAGAATAATGATGCAAAATATATGCAAGCTGAAGATATTGCAGAAATAATCGTGAATCAATTGAAATTAAATCCACGTATTTATGTGAAGACAGCAAGTGTTATTGCAACGAATCCATTTTAATAAGCTACACTTCTCGAAGAGAGATCAGAGAACTAGTGGTTTCTAACGGAAATGAAAGACATGCGTACGCTAACGGAACCCAGCGACGTTATTATGACTAATTAAGATTATATTGTCGGCTAACGGAACTAGAAGCCTTTATTGCCCCTGTTTACTTCATATTGAAGCGATCTTGACACAATAGCGCTCCTCACTTCCGTAACAATTAAATTCTTGGAAAAATTGGCACAATAGCGCTTCCCAGTTCCGTTACAGCTTGTTCGTGGTATTCTCGTTTACGGGAACTAACTTTCGTTACAGCTCGCATACTATAATCAGTCATCCAGCAGTCAGTTTTCGCTCATGCCCCCAAAAGTTGGTTTATAACTCCAGCTTTTGGGGGCATTGCCTTTCTAGATAGCTCTATTTAATTTTGCATGTAAATAAGCGATTCAAAATGATGGTTCATACACCAATCGAATCATTTCCGTGAAAGATGGTTATATTCTACAACAAGTGTGAAAAAAAGTAATGGAGGATGATTATTTATGAAAAGGGCTATCGCTATATTAATCTTTTTATCACTGTTAATGGGATGCAGTACCCCGTCTTCAGAGCAAGATTCTACCCCTTCAGCAACAAGTAATGCCAGCTCACCGGAACAGCCTAATGCTACTAATCCGGTACTAGATATACGCGGCTCTTCAAACGAATGATGGAACCTTTGAAATTGGGCAGATTGGATATGAAGGGGCCGACAATTATTCAGTAAATAAGATTGAGGCTTTCGGGCATTCCTTTATTAAAGTGACAGGTGCAGTTGGAGCCAATGCCCCGATTGTAAATTATGTATCGCTTACTTCCCCGCGAACCTCAATACATATTGAAGCCCATACTATTGAGGCTGATATAGACCAAGATGGAATTAATGAAATAGTCGCAACCGTAGGTACAGCGGCTGAAACAACAATTTACAGAATGAAGAACGATTCACTAGTAAGTGCAAATCTAAATGAGATCATGAAAGCTAATGTCGTTATATATGATCCGCAAGCTAACATTTTTCAAGTTGAAATAACTCCAGGTCAGCTCTCGAACTGGAAAGCTGAAAATCATCGGATACAACTTTTTTCTTAAAATAAACGTATCGTGTCTACGACGCGATAAGCTGGCTTCTCAAGTCACAAAGAGTATCTTTCAATCTCAAACCCTAAATCTTCAATGATCTTATAATCAACCAATGCGTCCTGACCTTCTGTCGTCAAATAATCGCCGACAAATAGCGAGTTTGCTGCATACAACGATAATGGCTGCAAACTGCGAAGATTAACCTCGCGGCCGCCAGCGACTCGGATCTCTTTTGTCGGGCAGATGAATCGAAAAAGTGCTAGTACTTTGAGTGCCTTCATCGGATGAATGGGACTAGCATGCTCTAGCGGAGTACCCGGAATCGCATTAAGAAAATTAATCGGAATCGAGTCTGCATCAAGTTCTCGAAGTGCAAATGCGAGTTCGACAATTTCTTTATTGGTTTCGCCCATGCCGATAATGACACCTGAGCAAGGCGACATGCCTGCTAATTTGGCTTGCTCTACCGTCTCAATACGCTGGTCATACGTATGGGTTGATGTAATCGAAGGGAAATTCGATCTGCTCGTATTAAGATTATGGTTGTAGCGGTGTACACCTGCATCTGCTAGAAGTTCGGCTTGACCTTCCTTCAAAATGCCTAGGCAGGCACAGATTTTAAGAGGCATCGTTTCTCGAATCTCTTTAACAGCTTCAACAACTTGATCCAGCTCGCGGTTGGTTGGTCCTTTTCCAGAAGCGACGATGCAATACGTTCCAGCTTGACGTGCTAATGCTTCACGCGCACCTGCCAGCAACGTTCCTTTATCAAGTAGGCTATATTTAGGAATTTGTGCTGACGATACAATCGACTGGGAGCAGTATCCGCAATCCTCAGGACATAGTCCGCTCTTGGCGTTAATGATCATATTCAGTTTGACCTTTTTTCCAAAGTAATGTTTTCGTACTAGAAAGGAAGCCTGCATCAGAGGAAGCAGCTCGTCATCGCTCACTTCGAGAACGGTCAGACCCTCCTCAATCGTTAAGCATTGTCCACTCACAGCTTTTTTAGCAAATGAATCCCATGAATAGTCTACAGCCACACCCATTATAAGCATCCTCCTACAATAAATATAATAATGATATATTTAATTGTTAACCAAAATTATATTAATTAAGGTTAACAATAGAATGATGCTATTCTAGCAAAGCAGGATTATTTTGTAAAGCATTTACTTCCTTTAATTTACACAACATTTCAGTTATAATATCTACATTCCAGAGAAGAGGAGCGTGATCCTGATGGCAATCAGAGATTGCCGGATTGGAAAAGCCTCATGCAAAGCCTGAATTAGAGGCGATACTTTGTGTGGGGGTGACCAAGAACTTTCTAAAGTCGCCGCTATAAGCATTTATCGTTGTCTAATATATGGCTTTGCACCTTGTATTCAACATAAATTAAAGGGGCTGAAGTCCGTGTGTAAACCATTTATTAGAAACTATCAATATAACGTCATCAAAAATCAAGCAGATTCAGTAGTTCGTGCTTATCAATCGATCAATGATTCCAAAATATTGGAGTCCGTCCGTTTCACTGCGCAGTCAAAAGTGTTAGAGCTGTTTCCAGACGTAATGGATGAGCGTAAAGCGCTGCTGGAATCGGTTGAAGCTTTAACATTAACGAATGATGTTCAAAAGTATTTGCAGGAGCTTGAGCCGTATCTCATCGAATTTCCTCAAATAACTGAGAGCCAAATTCGGAAGCTTTTTAAGAAAAACAAGAAGCTAAAGCTGCCCGACCTTGCACAAATCGATTTTCGATTTATATCCTATCTAAGCTGGATCGACATCTCCACGAATAAAATGTTCCTTGTGTACGATGCGGGTGGACAATTTGTAGGTATTGAAGGCAGATATACCGAGACCAATAAGAAAAGCTACTGCTTCGCGTGCAACCGATACGAAAAGTTGGTTTTATTCTCTGCAATATCGAAAAAACGACCGGAACATGCTTCACAGGACTATTACAGATCAGTAGGGAATTATATATGTATTAACGGTCATGATTGTAATCGAAACATCACGAATGTTTCTTCGTTGGAAACATTTATTGCTTCAGTTTTAGGTTAATATTTGTACTAGATTCATACTAAAAAGGCGGCCGCGGCCGCCTTTTTAGTGTTTAATTCGTTTTTTAATTCGACTTAGTGATTCAGGTGTAATCCCCAGATAGCTAGCAAGCTGGTGCTGGGGCACTCGATGAATTAAGCCCGGCCGCTTTTTTAACAATGATTTGAATCGATCTTCAGGCGAAGAAGATATAAACTCCGCAAAGTCCTCTTGAACTTGGCCAAAATTCATCTCAACCATCTTACGTGTCATCAATTCGAGCTGAGCGAACCGCTTATACATGTTTTCTATATCTGCTAGATCGCCAATGACCATAATACAATCTTCTAAACAGACAAAGGTATATTCGGAGGATTTGTCGAACTTATGATCATTGAATATGGCAATTGTTTGTTCTTCCGTATAGAAATTAGAAGTAATCTCCTTACCCGACTCATCTATACAATACTGTCTCACGCAACCTTTCAACACGAAATAGCATTTAGTAGGAACATCGCCTTGGTTAAGCAGCACAGTTCCCTTCCTATGCTCCTCGATAAGAATACTGTCCACGATCTGTTGCTGTTCTTCTCGACTAAGTGAAGTGAATCTAGATAGATATTCGAATAATATATCCTTCATCGTATGTTCCTCTCATCTAAACGACTTAATAGGCTTCCGAGTGGTTCTAATCCTAATCTACACAATGGTAAGTAATAATGTAAGGTCTAATTACGGAATTTATAAGGGGGTTTATAATGATGAACAGAATCGTTGTTATAACTGGAGCAAATTCAGGTATAGGCAAGGCGGCAGCATTAAAGTTTGCATCAGAGCAATATCACGTCATAATGGCTTGTCGCAATATGAGTATTAGCTCAGCAATACAAAAAGAAATAATTGCAACGACACAAAATAGTAATATTGACCTCATGGAGCTCGACGTTTCTTCATTCGAATCGATTCGAGCCTTTTGTGCAGCCTTTAACGAGAAATACCCGAGATTGGACATCTTGATTCATAATGCAGCCTACTTAAATCATGGTGAAAAACAATATAAGCTTAGCCCGGAAGGCATCGAGTTATCGTTTGCAACGAATGTGTTCGGTCCGATGCTTATGACGTATCTGTTGCTAGATAAACTTACGCAATCATCAGATCCGAGAATACTTAATGCGTGCACAACAAATGTTAAGCATTTTTTCGATCCTAAAAGGAAGATCGAGTTTGACAATTTGCGTGGTGAATTCCGCGACGTACGACCGTATAGCACTTATAAAATGTATGGTGACTCAAAGATGGCGCTGTTGATGCTTACCTTCAAAATGGCTGAGGAGTTTAGCGCGAAAGGTATTCAAGTTAACGCGATTCAAATTAACCGCGTAAAGCTGTCAAAAGAAACGATTGATAAAATGCATTCAATATGGAAGGTTTTTGCCAAAGCGCAAAACCTCATTAATCCAATGCCCTCTGACATGGCCGACAACTACTTTCATATATGCACCTCGGATGAATTCCGTGGTGTGACGGGGAAATTGATTAATCACAAAAGAGAGATTATGCGGCCTTCTACAACGGAAACAGGCTTCACTCAGCTCAAGAATATTCTCGGTTCAAGCAGCTATCCTAACTATGCAACAAACCCTAGCAATGTCGTACAGCTATGGGAGCTGTGCAAAAATTATATCTATTAGGAAAACGATCTCATATGTTAAAATGATGGGATGAAAAATCTAAAAACTAAACTAACAACAGCATTTCTTGCATTAACTCTTATCCCGCTTATCATTACAGTGGTAATTATTGTCGCCGCAACGGGAAAAGGATTTACAGACTTAACGGACACTCAGCAGCGTGACATGATTCATACGGTGCAGACTGAAATTGATGTGGTGGCCGATGAATTGCTTAGCCTCACAATGATCTATGCAAACCATGAAGCGTTGATTGCTAATTTGCAATCGGGTGATCATGCCAAGCTAGAGCAAACGGTGAAAGGCATTTTCCCTCGATTACAGGAGGAGCATCGAATTTCCGCTTTTGAATTTGGAGATACGAATGGCATCGTCTTATTGCGTGGACACAACCCTTCGGAATATGGGGACGATAAAAGCAGCATGCCTTCCATCCAAGCGGCTTTAAACGGACAAGCAATTTCTGGATTTGAATTTGGCAAGAGTGGGCTGTCCGTACGTGCTTTCTCACCAATTACTGCTAACAACAAAGTAATTGGAACGCTGCAAACCTCGATTGATGGAAGCTTTATGCAGAAGATCAATGAATCGATTCAAGGGGTAACAATTAGTCTATACGATACGAAGGGTGAATTAATGATGTCCTCAGATGAGGGCACCAGTCAGCAAACAGTAGATAGTGACGTTATTGAGCAATTAGAAAAGATAGAATCTGTAACCTTCACAAGCGATACATACCTGCAATCTCTGCTACCGATGTTTGATCCTACAGGCAATGTTATTATTGGCGTCATTAGTATTACTCAAGATATTTCTGCCATCCAAGGAACTGAACAGCGTATTGTGCTCATTGCATTAGTGATATGTATGCTAGCATTAGCAGCTGTTATCGTAGTCGCTATGCTTATAAGTCGTTCGATTGCTAATCCGATTGTTAAAGCAGCAGACGCAATGCATGAACTAGCGGCCGGCAATTTGACGGTGGATGTTCCAAGCAGCAAAAGTAAGGATGAGATCGGTCAATTAACTTCGGCTATGCAAACCATGAAGCATAGCTTGCATGACATTATTAAAAAGGTGATGGATGCTTCACTTCATGTGGCAAGTAAAAGCAGCGAATTACAAAAGACATCAACCGAGATTCAATATGGATCTGATCAAATTGCTTCAACGATGCAAGAGCTCTCCACAGGCTCGGAAAGTCATGCCCAAAATATTACGAGCATAGCTGCAACGATGAATGAATTTACAGAAACGATTCAGGAAACGAGCAATAGTGGACAGCAAATCAACACAGATGCACAGCATGTGCTGACCTTAACAGATCAAGGGAAAAAAGCGATGGATGCATCGAACGAGCAAATGTCGAAGATCGATGATATTATGCAAGAGGCTGTGTCGAAGATGGATCACCTAGACCAGCAATCCAAACAAATCAGTTCAATCGTAACGATTATTCAAGACATTGCAGCTCAAACGAATCTTTTAGCATTGAATGCAGCGATTGAAGCAGCAAGAGCTGGTGAGCATGGAAGAGGCTTTGCAGTGGTAGCTGATGAAGTTCGCAAGCTAGCTGAGCAAGTATCGGTATCGGTCAACGATATTACGTCGATATCGACAAATATTCAGCATGAAACAGCGATCGTCGAAGCGTCATTACAAGCTGGCTATGAGGAAATCAAGCTAGGCACAACCCAAATCCAATCAACTAGCGATACATTCAATGAAATTACGGAATCCGTAACTCGTGTGGCTGCGACGATTACTCAAATCTCAGCATATTTGTCCAATAACGTGCAACGAGCACAGCATATGAACCATACCGTAGAGGATATTGCTGCAATATCAGAAGAGACAGCGGCTGCTATTGTGCAGACATCTGCAACAACACAGCAGTTTAATAGCTCGATTGACGAGGTATCTAGCAATACGAAGCAACTAGCTAATTTGGCCGAAGAGCTGAAGCAGTTAGTAAAGCAATTTAAAGTGTAGAAAGTATGTTAGTAAAAGCGTCTTATACTTCAGAGTTGACTGATGTATAAGGCGCTTTTTAAGATGCCGCTCCTGCTTCAATGAGGCAGAGTAAGCTCAATTCGAAATTTCTGTATGGATAATCCCAGAGATGTTTTTCCCGATCTCGCTTACGTCCTGAAAGATATTACTCAGCACATGTGCCAACGGTTCTAGATAAGTATCGATTGCATCTGATATAGATGAGATTGACACGACATCACTCCTTCATATAACACAGCATTTCTTCCATATTAAGGGTGTAACTAGAAAAAGACAAGACGTTTAATTGAATAAAGATACAGGAACTCCTCTACAATATAGTTAGTTAAGTTAGAGGAGAGTCCAAGCAGGAAGCCAAATTAATGAAACGAAAGGGCAAGATAATCATGTCTAAAACAATCGTAGAAAAACTAAACTTAAAGAAGTATAAAAAGGCAGCTGTCTTGTATACACCACAGGGGGAGCATAGCTTGGCGGAGCTTGAAGCTGCTGATCTTGAGCTAAAAGATGAGCCGTATGAGATGATCTTTGCCTTCGTATTAGATATGAAGTCATTGCAAGACCTCGTGCAAACGGTCATTGAACAAAACAGCTTGCTGAAGGAAGGATATCTTTTCGCTGCCTATCCTAAAAAGGGAAATAAAGTATATTCGACTTATATCCATAGAGATGAGCTGCTTGGCGGATTAGGTGCAGAAGAGGATGGCTACATTGGGACCAGCAATCTCAAATTTAGTCGAATGGTCGGCATGAACGAGGTGTTCACGGTCGTTGGCCTTAAGTATGAAGTGAAAAAAGCAGCGACAGCTTCCTCTAAGCCAAGTCAGCTTGTTGATGACTATATATCCTACATACCGAATATTGAAGAGGACTTGAGTAATACACCGGAAGAACTCGCCTTTTATCAATCACTTACGCCTGGATATCGTAAGGATTGGGCTCGTTATGTGTACAGTGCCGTACAAGAAGAGACGCGATTAAAGCGGAAGCAAGAAATGATCTCAGTTTTAGCGGAGCGCTATAAAAGCATGGAGCTTTACCGACGAAATCAATAACGATAAGTAAAAGAGCGAAAATCGGCATTGTGTCGATTCTCGCTCTTTATGTTATGATGACTAACTAACCCCAATTACACTTTAAAGCGTTCAGTAGCGGAATGCAATTCCTCAGCCATCTCAGATAAGGAACTAGCTGAAGCAGATATTTCTTCCATAGAAGCAAGTTGTTCTTCCGTTGCTGTAGATACCTCTTGTGTTCCAGTAGAAGTCGATTCTGCAACCTCTGTTATATATTGCATGGACTGAACAAGCTGCTCTGAACTCGCAGACATTTGCTGAACGGCTGATGAAACCTCATGTATTTTCGACGTAACTTCTTTAATAGAGTCCTGAATAAGCGTGAACGATTGGCCAGCAGTATCCACAACGCTAATTCCAGCGACGACTTCATTCGTTACAACTCTCATAGACTGAACAGCGGTATTCGTATCGCTATGGATCGTAGTAATTAATTGTGAGATTTGTTGGGCTGCACTAGATGACTGTTCTGCTAGCTTTCTAACCTCGGATGCTACAACCGCGAATCCCAGTCCCTGTTCACCTGCTCGTGCGGCTTCTATTGCCGCATTCAAAGCTAGTAGATTCGTTTGTTCAGCAATCTCAGAAATAAAGTCAACAATTTGATCTACTTGTTTGGAGCGTTCACCTAAAGCTTCAATGGTATTGGCTAAGCTATTAACTGTTTCATTAATCGAGTCCATCTGCTCAATTGCGGTTTGAATGGCGTGACCTCCTCCAGAGGCCTTTTCGTACGTAACGGTAACCGCTTCGGAAACATGCTGCGCATGATTTGCGATTTGTTCTATTCCGATCGACATTTCATTGATCGTTGTTGTCGTATTCTCTACATGATTGAATTCTTTCTCTACATCCATGGCTACATTTTGAATCGTTGATGCAATTTGTTCGGTTGCGCTTGAGATTTGTTGTGTACTTGCCATCAACTGTTCCGCCGAAGCGGCCACCTGTTCAGAATTAGAGCCTATTTGGTTTAGCAACTCTCGCAGATTGTGAGACATTTGGTTAAAGGAGTTTGCTAAGCTTCCAATCTCATCATTATTTTTGACCTGAATCTCTTTTATAGTGAGATCTCCTGCAGCAATCTGCTCTGCCGCCTTCGCAATAGTTACGATCGGTTTAGAAATTAACCAGCCCAAATACCTTGCAATTGCAAGACCTAATAGTATGGCAATTACTCCTAGTATGAACACTAAATTTTTAATTTCATTAACTTTTTGAGTGGTTTCAATACTGCCTGAATCGAGAATATTTTGCTGTAAGGCTACTAGTTCATTTATTGTCTGGTCGAAGCTTTGAATAATTTCACGTCCACGCTCAAGAAAGCCTATATTGTTTTGATCGGTTTCACTTTTTTGTTTAAGCTCGATTTCTTTATTGGCAAATGCGTAAAATTGATCCTCTATTTTGATTAATTCATCGAGTAAACTTTTCGCTTGAGGATGAACAATAATTTCGCTTAATGACTGACTTATTGCAACAAAGTCCTGATGATGGTTCGAGACATTTTGTAGAGAAGTTGCGTCGCCTGTAAGTAAATAACCTCTTAAACTATTTTGTTCCTTGCCTATGATCGCATTTATTTGTTGTATGACAATTAGCTTTTTCGCCTTATCATCAACTAACTCTGTATATGTGTTGTCTACTGAGTCGATTTGAATAGAACTAATTGCTATTGTTGCTGCTAGAATTATGAGCACAGCTATAAAGCCGCCTAATAGCTTCTGACTAATTGTAACTTTCATTGTATGTTCCCCCTTGATGTATTGACGCATGACCGTCATTGCCTCATGTTGATTTAAATATTCCTTATGTAAGGTGTTAGTATAATAAGCAAATTCTCTTTACACATTCACCATCCCCTAAGAGAATTGATTTCATCATACCGCTTATAGGACTAAAGTATCAGTAATAAAAATCACTGACTTGTGAATATCATCACTTTTCATAATGTAATAATGAGTTAATTGTAGGAATATACTGCCTAATCCTAGTGTTAATGCATAAGTAGATTAATTCAACATCTATCCAATCGGTTATACCAAAACTAGGAAGTGTATCTTTTTAACTAGATGATTGTTATAGTGAATGGATGGTCTGTATACTACAAAGTGAGAAGGAAAATGTCGGGCTGGGGTGATGAAGCAGCGGTGTATTATTTTACATTTTGGGTACTGTTTATTGTGTTAACTTCAATTGGAATTTATTTGAAGGTGAGACATAATAAAAATCGATTAATGTTTTGGATAGCGGCGGTCATTGTTTGTTGCGGCTTGGTTGGGCTGCAGGTCATCCTCGAAAAACAAGTTATTCCAAGATTCGACACAAGTGGTGATACGCAGGTCTCTACGGTATTGCTTTATTTGACAGGTGCACTCAATATATATGTGAATTGCTTTCCTTACTATGCAGTACTTATTTTTTATTTATTGTTTAATGGTTTTATGAAATACGATCGTTGGCTAATAAGCGGCTTGAGCATCCCTATCTGGATTACTTTGTTCAGTTCATCAAATTTATCAGTAAATTATTTAGATACAACCTTCCTATCGCTTTGGGGGTTAATCTATATGTTATGCATTTTTTATCTTGCTATCTTTTCCGTAGTTATCGAGAAGGACCCTCGATATCGAATACATCATTTGATTATCGCGATTATTATTTGTATACCGATTGCGGTCTTAAATGTATTTCATTTTGCTTCAAGTAAGACTAGTGATCGCATATTGATCGTAATCCCTTATATTTTGGCAGTCAGTCTTCTCCTTATTATATTACTGTATGTTAGGGGAGCTTTTCTTGGAGTTAGAAAGAAATCGCTTCAGACAATTCATATAAGCACGGTACTTACCCAACATTCATTGAAAAACTCAATTGGGAAAATTAAATTGAATACGGTTAATATTCGTAACAGCTTGGAGAACAAGCAATATGACCATATTGATACGTATGTTTCAAATTTATTAAATATCCATGACACAATGATGAAAACAATGTCGAATATTTCTAGGGCAGTTAGTGATCATGTTGTACTCCAGAAGGAAGAAGTAAATATCAACGATATTGTGAGTGAAGCGATAAAAGGATTAGGCAATCAATCTAACATTACTATTGAGATAGACTGCAGTCCAGTAAGTGTAGTCGTTGATCGCATGCTACTTACCGAGTGCCTTCACAATATTTGCAATAACGCTTTAGAGGCGATGCAAGAAGCAGGTACGCTTCGTATTAAACTGCTAAAGCGAAGAAAAAAGATCCACTTATTAATAACAGATACTGGTTGTGGTATGAATAAACTTCAGGTACACAACGTTTTTGAACCGTTTTATTCTAGTAAACAACGAACTCGTGATCATTTTGGCCTTGGTATGTACCAAGCTAAGAAGGTGATAGATGCTCATGATGGGAAAATCGAGATTAAAAGTGCAATTGGAAAAGGAACAACTGTCATCGTGACATTGAAAACGAAGTGAAGGTGATCGTGTGATGAGCCGAGTAAAGGTACTTTATGTTGAAGATGATCCAGATTGGCGCGAAGGAATTAAACGATTCCTTTCCAGTTATGCAGAAATTGATTTGGTGGCGTGTGTATCGACAATTGCTGATTGTAAGGAGCAGCTTGATACTGAGCATGCCGACATCATTATTATGGATATTATATTAGATGAATACGGGCTTTCTGGATTGGAAGGAACGTTGGACTTATCTTCGCTATATCCTCACATTAAAATTATTATGCTTAGCTCCTTGGATGAGGATGATGATATTTTTAATGAAGCATTTTTAAATGGCGCATATGATTTTGTCTACAAAAATGAATTTGAGCAGCTGCCGCATATTATTAGCACTGCGATGAAGAACCCAACTTCGAAATACGGAGAGCGATTAAAAAAACTCGTCTTTGAAAAAAAGAAAAGTTTGCTTAGCGAAGGTGATGTAATTATGCTAAAGTTGCTGCTACAGGATAAGACACAAACTCAAATCGCTGAAGAACTTAATGTCAGCATTGCTGCTGTAAAAAAACAGGTTGGACGTGTTAAGAAAAAATTTAATTGGGACCGATCAAGCAAGGAGCTGGCTAGCAAATGCCAGAAGTGGGGAGTACTTGATTCATAACTAAAAAAACGGCTGCTGTTATCCAAGTGATTACAGCAGCCGTTTTTTGTTATTGATTGGGATGGAGGTAGACGCTTAATTGTCTACTTATGCATCATCTTATTACCAATTATTATAGGTTAAGTTGGTAATTAATCCAAAATGGAGAGGATGATTGTATGATAACTCGAAACAAATGTACAAGCTTAATGGCATGGGGATTATTTATAATCGTTTCATTAACCTTATTTTTATCATTTGGGGAAAGCAAAGTCTATGCAGAATCATTTAGCTCAGGATCAGGATCAGAGCAGGACCCTTATATCATTACAACAGCTGAACAATTGAACAGCATTCGTGATAGTCATGACCATTTATCTGCACACTATAGGCTGGAAAGTGATATTGACCTACAAGCATCTTATCCCAATTGGACCCCTATCGGAACTTTGGCTACAGCCGACCGATTCAGAGGCAGCTTTGATGGTAATGGTCATACGATTAGCGGGCTTACTATTAAGCAACCTGCTGGACAATATCTCGGTTTATTCGCATCGATACATATAACTGGCAAGGTACATGATTTGACGTTGAGTGATGTTGATATAACGGGTGTGAGTTATGTAGGAGCGGTTGCAGGCATTAACCGAGGAGAAATCGGCAATGTCCATGTGACCGGGAATATTAATGGGAGCTCAAGATTTGTAGGGGGTATTGTTGGGCGCAGCACTTCTAACAGTAGTTTGATTATAGCGAGCTCTTTTTCTGGCAAGGTTTCAGGACAAGAAACGGTGGGGGGAATTGTTGGTGAAAATTCCGCAGCTTCCTACATTGTAGCCGCTACTTCAAGTGGAGAAGTAATCTCTGATGCGGAAAGTGGCATGGACATCGGTGGACTTACCGGATTTAATAGCGGAGTCATTCTTTACGGTTATGCCGACATGAAGGTATCTGCAAAAGGAAAAAATGCGGAAAACATCGGTGGTTTGGTTGGCTATAACAGCTATTATATGATCGATACGACAACGTCATCTAATGGAAGGATTGCTTTTAGCTATGCCTCGGGAACAGTTGCTGGAGGGAGTTCAGTGGGCGGACTTGTTGGTTATAACCAAGGCGAGATTGAAAATAGCTTTTCCACCAGTGATGTTGAAAGCTCTTATCGTTCACTTTTTGGTAATAATGGCTATGTTGGCGGCTTTGTTGGATTAAACCAAGGATACGGCTACTCTCATAATAATAATCCTTATACATATGATGGGGGAATGATTACGCATTCCTACGCGACAGGAATGATTCAAGCCCCATATCTAAATGCTTCAACGATAGGCAGCTTCGTTGGTGAGAACGAAAAGGAAATTTCAAACAGTTTTTCTTTGTCTAGTAAAGGCAGTTTTGCTGGAACAGGTAGTGGTCAAGAGCCTGTTGCTTCGAGGGCACTAGGAGATTCAGAGTCATTCCTACGAAAAACATATGATCAATGGGACTTTGAAAACATTTGGGCAATTGAGGATGGGGAAACAACACCGCATCTTCGCATGTTTTTAAGTGCTTCTGCTGAACTCATTGGACTTGATGTGGAGCCTGCTATTGATGTTCAGTTTGATTCTGAAAACCTACAGTATACAGTAGTAGTGCCTCATAATTTACAGCAAGCTGAACTGCAATTGTTAAAACAATTATACGCTGAGGTCGTTGTCAAAAAGAATGAACACGTACTAACTGGTACGAACAATCATTATCAGATTATGCTCGATTCAGATGTGACGACAATTAACGTTGAGGCTAGATCACCGGATGGCATAAATAATCTGACCTACACCGTCAGTATAACAAGAACTACAGAAGCTCATAACGTTGATTTTAACGTAAACGGTGGACTGCCAATTGATAGTCAAACGGTCTTTCATTATGACACAGCAGTTATGCCAGCTGATCCTATAAAGGAAGGCTATCTTTTTGCGGGGTGGTATCTTGATCAGGATACGTATAACCAGCCTTTTGATGTTGAACGAACACCTATTACAGGAGATACCGTTCTATATGCCAAGTGGGAGCTAAAAACAGCATTGACTTTGTCTATTCATTCTTCAGGAGGAGCAGTGCAAGGGAATGAGCTTACGTATGCTTACGGGACTGAGGTTGAATTAATAGCGATTGATGATGAAGGCTATCGCTTTGCTGGCTGGGTAGATGCTGTTACAGGAAAAAGATTAAGTTTACAAGCAATCTATAGCTTTAAGATTACTGACGATACTCAATTAATTGCGAGCTTTGTCCAAGATGATACGGAGAGTTATATTGTTAGCTTCGTTAGTGAGAGCGGTATGATTATTTCTGTACAGCAAGTAGCACGAGGGGATAATGCAATTCCACCAGCGGCACCCTCTAAGCCAGATACTGCATTTGTTGGTTGGAATGCCGATTACAATAATATTCAATCTGATCTGACACTGCGACCAGTCTATTCGGCAAATGGAGTAACATATAACGTAACTGTAATCGATGGAAGTATTGCGGGTGGAATTACTGAGTATGAATTTGATACGTTTGTAAGTGTAACTGCAGATCCACCGTCAAATGGTTTAGTGTTTTCTCATTGGGAGATGAATGGCTCGATTGTGAGTTATAGTGAAATCTATTTTTTCTATGTTACAGGTCATGTAACAGTAATTGCTATTTTTGATGAAGTATCTATGTTTAAATCTCCACGGGTTTCTATATCCCCGGATGTTATCGTTAATGCGACAGCAGGGAAAATATCCTTTATCGGTCAAATTCAGTCGGCTTCATCAGATTTCACATTAATTGAATGTGGACTTGTAGTTAAGCAATCGGCACAGCCAATCAATGAGCTTCACTTTGGAACAGCTGGTGCCATAAGGGCAAAGTCAAACGTACAAACATTAACAGGACAATTTATGATGAATAAGACGGGCGTTCAAGCAGGAGAGACGTGGTATGCAGTAGCATATCTTATTTATCAGGATAATGAAGGACATATCGTAACGAAGTATAGTGATGTCACCAGTGGCACGATGACATAATTTAGTGGGATTCATCAATAGTTTTCATTAGATTAAGGTTAGGTGGGCTTGCTATTAATAACAAAATTTATGTGTTGTATGTCGAGAATGACGAGGAATGGAAGGATGGTTTAAATGTCTTTTTATCCGGTTATGAAGACATCGAATGGATCTCATATACCCCGACAGCAGGTCATAGTAGTCCTATCCTATATCAACATCCTTTACATGTTATTGTAGTAGATACCATGCTGGAGGGATACAATCCATCTGAGCTTCAAGCTGCGTTCAACTCTCATATCTTAAACTCGAAGGTCAAAATCATTATGTTTACTTCCCTTGATCAAGGGAATGATATTTTCAATGAGGCCTTTTTGCACGGGGCATACGAATACGTTAGGAAAAGTGACTTTGACCTACTGCCTAATATGATTCGCGAGGCAGTAAATCATTCCAATAAGTTCGGTGTTCAATTGATGGAGCTTGTTCATGAGAGAAGGAAGCTTCTTATGAATGAAGATGACAGTCGACTGCTTAAGCTAATATTAGAAAGGAAATCCCAGCAGCAGATTGCAAGAGAGCTTTCTTTGAGCACAGCAGCGATAGTTAAACAAATCAATCGAATCTATCAAACCTTTAATTGGAAAAAGTCTAGCGAGGAACTAGTAGATAGATGTGTGAAGTGGGGCATTTTTGATAAGTAACCGAAATAGAGTGCGACCTTAGTGTACCTAGAACTACACTTTCGAATGTATGTATAACATTTGAAAGTGTAGTTTTTTATGTGTGAGATGTTTAAAGGTAGACGTTAAATTGTCTACTATATGGGCGGATACTAGCGAAATATAATAGAAGAATAGTAACGATTATCGTTGCTTCCACCATACAGCATTATGGGAGGGATAAGTTTGAAAAAAGAATATGAAAAGCCACAAATTGAGATTGAGGAGTACGAGTTAACAAATATTTGCTTCTTGTCTGGCGGATTAGGGGACGGAGAAGATTTTTAGGAACCAAGGCTAATCAAAGTATGATTCGTCATGCACAGGATAATGGGAAGTCGATAGGATCAACTTCCCATTCTGCATGATAACGTACATGTCCGGAGGAGAGTATATCATGAACCATGCAAATATTGCAGGTCTTCATATTGAATACAGTATCGTAGATACTGTTTTTTTCAATGCTCGATTAAGTAGGTATGCTAGCTGTGAAATCGCAAGTAGAGATATGCTAATGCGTACAACAATACTTGACCATATTGATCCACCTCAAGGGGAGTTAGTTAAACAGATCAAATCAGCAACAATTGTTCAAACGAGTGATGGTCGTATCGCGAGATCAATGATGGATCGGGAGTCTGGACAGGTTGCTGCGATTGTCTGGAGTAAACCTGACTATTCTGAGGTGGATATTCATTTATGGAAGCATAGACATCATCCTGTTTTTTCGCTAACGGATTACGAATATATGTATACCGGTTTTGCATTCAACGACAGATTGACCTACCTGGATGGAGCCGTTTTGCACGGTTCGGCACTAGCAATAAATAACGAAGGGATTATTTTTTCTGCAAATAGTGGAGTTGGAAAGTCTACGCACGCGAATTTGTGGAAGCAATGCTTTAAAGACGAGGTAACGATCGTCAACGATGATAAGCCTGCCCTTAGATTTTTAGATGGCAAACCATATATGTTCGGCACACCATGGAGCGGAAAAACTGATCTAAACACGAATGTTCAAGTGCCGCTCAAGGCTATTGTCTTTATTAAACGCGCGAATAACAATGCAATTGAGCGATTAAATCCGCGTGAAAGTATGTTTGCTTTATCAAGTCAGATTGAAAGGCCTTATTACGATAGTCAGTTAGGAATGAAGACGCTTGATGTTATTGAGCAGCTTATTTCGACTGTTCCTGTCTATCGATTACATTGCAACATAAGCTTTGAAGCAGTTCAGGTAGTATACGATAACCTTTTTACAAGTGGAGGGATAACAATATGAAGCTCGTTAGCGGGTTTAGTCTTCGTACTATAGCGAATAGCCGAGTAGTTGTACCGGTAGGGGCAACTACAGTTAATTTCAAAGGAATGATTACGTTGAACGGCTGCGGTGCATTTTTATGGGAGCAGCTAGAGTCGGATAAGACGGAGGCAGAGCTCGTTCAAGCTGTTCAAGCTGAATATGAGATCGATGAACAGACCGCATCGACTGATGTGAAACAATTTGTTGCAGTGCTTGCTCGTGCAGGATTTTTGCAATGACACTCGCTAGAATGATCGTAAAGCTGGATTCCGATCAGCTTCATTTGCGGCTTCAGTCGATACTTGAGCAGCAATGGGATGTTTCGATTCCAGTAGCGGGGAACAGTATGCAACCATTATGGCAGCATAATCGCGATAGCGTCGTGCTGAAGAGCTGTGAACGACATGAGTTGAAAAAAGGAGACGTTGTGCTATATCGCAGATCAACAGGTCAAATTGTGCTGCACCGAATCGTAAAGATTAATCAAGAGAGCTACGATCTGTGTGGGGATGCACAGGTCGATATTGAGCGGAACCTGCCAAAATCGTGTGTATTAGCTGTGATGGTTGAGTTTTACCGCAAAGGTAAACGGTATAGCAGCCGGCAGCCCCTTTATAGGATGTATTCGCTAATATGGGGCTGGTTGCGTCCCTTAAGAAGAGCTGCCATAAACGCGGTTAGATATAGGAGGAGGTTCAGTTCATGAAGAAATCAACATCAACAGCTCTTCACTGGACATATAGCTTCTCCAAGCCGTATTTATGGGGCGTTGTGCTGCTTGCATTGATAGGTGCTTCCATCTCAGGAGGCTTTATATTGCTTGCAGTCGTATCAAGCGCCATTTTAGATAGCGCAACAGGGGCTAGAGATGGGGGAGTTTGGTATTGGATTGGTCTGTTACTTATTATTATTGTGCTTCAATCCTTATTACATGGAGTAGCAAGTCAGGTTCGCGCTCGAATTTCAGGGAGAATGGAGATGAATTTACGGCAAATGCTGTTCTCCACCTTGAATCGAAAGCAATACAATCAACTATATGCCATCCACTCTGGCGACATTGTTAACCGACTGTCTAGTGATGTTCAGGTTGTAGTGAATGGTGTCGTGCAGCTTCTCCCCCAGCTCATATCGATGAGTACAAAGCTAATCGCAGGATTTATTGTGTTGATGAATATTAGTCCTATATTCTCACTCGTCATTGCAGGTGGAGGACTTGTCATGTATGGATCGGGCAGGCTTTACCGCTTGCGATATAAAACTCTTCATAAAAAATGCCAAAGCACCGAGGGACAAACTCGTTCATTTATTCAAGAATGTATGGAAAATATAATCGTCATTAAAAGCTTTTGCAAGGAGCATCTCATCCATCAGAAGCTAGAGGAGCGGCAACAAGCGAACTACAGGGCTAAGCTTCAACGCAATATGGTGACGGCTACCGCAACAACATCCTCTTATCTAATGGTTTCGCTAGGATACTTTGCCGTACTTGCCTGGGGAGCATTTCAATTATCTGCAGGAGCGATTACATTTGGAGCGCTGCTTGCTTTTTTGCAAATTATGGAACAGATTAAAGCCCCCTTCCGCAATATGTCCGGTCTAACACCTCAGTACTACGCGATGCTTGCATCGGCTGAGCGACTGCAGGAGCTTGAGCAATTGCAGGATGAATCAACCGAAGCGAATTACGTTCAATTGGAACATGTGTACACGGAACTGAAGACGATAGAATGTGATCAACTTACCTTTAGTTATGAAAGTGATCCCTTAACAAGATACGTTTTTTACAATACCCAGCTTACGATACATAAAGGTGAATTTGTAGGGATTGCGGGTGCTTCTGGTTCTGGCAAGAGCACGCTACTACAGCTGATCCTTGGACTAGTGCAGCCGGGTGCAGGGGAAATTAGCCTGTTATTAAGAAATGGAAGTTCCGTACCTGGAATAGTTGGCCGTCTACTGTATGCCTATGTTCCACAAACAAATCTTATGTTTTCAGGTACCATTCGCGACAATTTAACAATGTTCAATGTGGCGGTTAACGATAGCGATATTGAACATGCGCTTTATATTGCTTGTTTAAGCGAAGACATCACAGATTTTCCTGACGGTCTGGATACAGTTCTAGGTGAACGAAACATTGGGCTATCAGAGGGACAAGCCCAAAGACTATCTATTGCAAGAGCTGTTATATCCGGAGCGCCCATCCTGCTGCTGGATGAATGCACTTCCGCATTGAATAGAGAGCTGGAGAAGGAAGTGCTGCATCGACTCCGCCTGCTCAAGGAACGTACCGTTATATTTGTATCCCATAGCGTATCCGCACTCATAGACTGCGATCGAGTAATTGATTTGGATAGATTAAAACATAGAAAAGAGGTTGGTCATGGAGCATAATACGGCGTGCCTTATATCGTTACTAGCCTCTCATATTGGTCAGAACAAATTACCAACGCTCAAGCATATTGACTGGGAACAGCTATATACGTTAGGCAAGATTCATTCAGTTAGCGGAATGATCTATTTATCGCTTCAAGCACAGCAGCACGAAGTTGAGCTGCCTGATACGGTTCGGGATAAGTTAAAGCAAGACTTTATCTCAACTCTATCTAGAGCGGCGGCCCAGGAATTGGAAATGAAGCATGTTATCGAGTTATTTAATCAAGAGCAAATAAATCACCTTCTATTTAAGGGATTTGCGTTAAAAGATATGTATCCCGTCCCTGAAATGAGAACGATGGGGGACATTGACATTCTAATTCATGCTTCCAATAGACAAAAGTCGCATGTATTGCTGGAAGGAGCAGGATTCAAGGCAACAACTACGGGGGGAAATGTCTGGACGTACATTAAGGGGAGTGTTCGCCTTGAGATTCATGATCACCTTATATCGCGTAATCTAAACAATCAGATTGATCTAAGAGATTACTATAAAAATGCATGGAAATATGCTGTAAACATATCGCCCCAAGGCAATACCTATCAGTTTACGAAAAATGACCATTTTGTCTATTTACTTGTACATATGGCTAAGCATTTTTATAGCACTGGTTGCGGCATCAGGATGTTTTTGGATATTGCCGTATTTATACAACGATATGGTAACCAGCTTGACTGGTCATACATAATCTCTGAATGTTCTATGTTGAAGCTAGACGTATTCGCCAACCATGTACTAGAGCTATGTGTAAGATGGTTTAACGTCACTGTACCGATTACGATTCCTAAAATGGATGAGCTGTTCTATGAACAAATAAGTGAATATATATGTTCAGCTGGTGTGTTCGGTTACTACGAACGAAATCAATATATCGGTATTCTACGCATGGCAGGAGCAAAAAAGCCTACAGGCCGAGAAGGAAAACTGTGGATGATTAGCATGTACTGGAGCATCTGTTTTCCGAGTTACGAGACGATGAGCCGTACAGCTACCTATTCCTTCTTAAAGAATAAACCGATGCTTTTGCCTGTAGCTTGGGGTATCCGCGCTGCACGCAGCCTGTTGTTTAGATGGAAAAGCACATGGGCGTTGCTGACTGGTGTTATGGGCGGTGAACAGGAGTTTGATCGGCAGGGTAAGCTTCTTGAAAAGCTAGGTTTATAGATTAGAGGCAGGGAATTCCATATGAGGAGGGAAAGAAATGGTTAGGCATAGATTAAAACGTTGGGCCTCGATTTTGACCATTATCGCAATTGTTTGTACAACGCTGCTGACCGGGAGAATGAATCTCATTGAGGTAAGTGCAGAAGGGGCGAGTAGTACGAACGGGTCAATGTTTGCTGGAGGTAGCGGGACACCAGAGGATCCGTGGCTAATCTCCACAGCGGATCAATTGGATGAGGTTAGAAATCATTGGGACAGAAATTTTAAGCTAATTAATGACATTGATTTGTCGGAATACGGGAATTGGGAACCGATACCTGTTTTTGGAGGATCACTGGACGGCAACAATTACGTGATTCAGGGCTTGTATGTTAGAGAGCGATCAGGTGGATTATTTGACACCATAGAATCATATGCAAGCGTAGCACGCGTGAACTTAGAAGTAGATATTGACGGATCACAAAACAGTGGCGGCTTCGCGAACAGATTACTAGGCGAAATTTCGGAGAGTTCCGTTACAGGATCGATTAAAGGCAATTTCTACACAGGCGCAATAGCTTCTATCATGGAAAGTAATGCACGTCTCATCGATAGCCATTCCGTCGCTGATGTTCAAGGTAAAGGTATTTATTCGAATGCAACTGGCGGGCTAGTGGGAATCGCGCAATCATCCGTAACAATTGAAGGAAGTCACAGCTCTGGTTCGGTTTCAGGCTTTGGTACAGTAGGGGGACTAACTGGGCAAGGTGGAGGCCATATCTCGAATAGTTACAGTGATGCTGATATTTATGCAGCTAGGGATTCTTCGGGGGCACGAGTTGGTGGGTTGGTAGGTTGGTCCTATTATTATCGTGATGCATACATAAGCGATAGTTACTTTTTGGGGAATATTAAAAGTGACGGTATTGCTGGTGGATTAATTGGGATTAATGACGGTGGTCCAGATACAAACTGGATTCGCAGAAGCTATAGCAAGGGAACGATAACAGGTGATAACTTTTATAGCATTGTTGGGGGGTTGATTGGCGAAACATTGGGAACCTTCACCATTGATGAAAGCTTTAGCAGCGGAGTCATAAGCGGAAAATTCAACTATGTAGGAGGATTAATTGGCCAGTCAAGACAGGCCAAGATTACTAATAGCTACAGCACGGCCAAGATTAGCGGGCAAGAATATGTAGGCGGACTAGTAGGAATGAATATTATAGCACAAGATGGTTTTATTAAAAACAGCTTCAGTGCAGCGGAGATTAGCGGTACAAGGCGAGTTGGTAGTATTCTAGGATCTCACTTTGAAGGCTCTTCTGATGGTAATTTAGAATTCGAAAACATTTATTGGGACATGGATCGAACCAATACTTCATCCCAATACGGTGGGTTAGGCGTATCAACTGAAAGCATGAAGCAACAAAGCACTTACGACAATTGGGATTTCAATACAATTTGGGGGATTGACGAAAATGTTTCCTATCCTTTCCTGAGAAGCATTGGCGCCAGCGCACAGGATTGGATAGATCCGTTCGTTGTTAGTGCAGAGATTAGTCTAGAGGATCGTCAAAACCTTATATTAACGTTCAATGAGATCGTAAATATAAGCAGCCTAGACGGAATCATTATTAAGCGCAATGGTCAAGAAGTTCAGCCTACGGAAGCTGAGAAGCTTAGTGGAATGGAATGGGCAATCAGACTTCCATACCCGATCCTATTTAACGATACCGTAACATTTACCTATCAATCAGAGGCTGGCATAATAGTGGATTTGGGTAAAAATGCTCTGCTGAGCGTCGATGATCTGCCGGTTGTCAATCAGAGGGAGAACTATTTAGGCAATGGTACGCAAGAATCCCCCTGGAAAATTGCTACTCCTGCTCAGTTGAGTGGCATTCGCTACTTGGATGTAACGGATCAAAAGTATTATACACTAGTTGCCAATATTGATCTTACTCCTTATGTACAGTCTGGCGGAGCAGGATATAATAACGGGGAAGGCTGGCTACCAATTAAACAATTTAATGGTCATTTTGATGGAGCAGGTCACACGATAAAAGGGCTATATATTCGTGGAGAACAAGGTGGATTGTTCGAGCGGGTTGGTGAAGCTGGTATCGTTCAAAATTTAGGTTTTATCAATACGGATATTGAAGCTACGGGCACTGCTGGAGCGATTGCTTCTGTTGTACTTGGGCGTATTGAAAATAGCTATGTAACAGGAACCATTAAGGGTGGCAATGATGTAGGTGGGCTGGTTGGTAAGTTAGAAAATGCAGTAATCCATAATAGCTACAGCAAGGCGCAAGTTGTCGGAAATGAAAATGTAGGTGGCTTAGCGGGAAATGCTGCCGAAAACAGTGTCGTGTCATCAAGCTTCAGCGATAACACCGTTTCAGGCGCACATGCAGCAGGGGGACTTCTAGGTGTTGTCGAAGCATCCGAAGTAATGGATAGCTACAGCATTTCATCGGTTACAGGCGATGAGCGAACAGGCGGACTTATAGGCTGGTTGGGCAGTGATAGCCTGGTTCGCAGTAGCTATAGCGCTGGCATAGTGGACGATTCATCGTCACTAGGTGGTCTAATCGGAGGGCGTGCTGATACACAGAACAGTATCGTAGAGCGTAGCTACTGGGATACAATGCGAACGAGACAAACATCTTTCGAAGGCGGAGTAGGACATGAGACTACTCAGATGAAGCAACTGCGTACTTATGCAGAGTGGGATTTTAATAAGGCATGGGCAATAGATGAAGGTGCAACCTATCCCTATCTGCAGGGCATCGGGAAGAATGAGCAGCCAGATCAAGCAGCACCTACATTAGTAGACGCCTATATCGGCCCATTAGATCGCAGTAAGTTAACTATGGTTGTTGATGAACCGATCAGCCCGTTGTATTGGATTCCTGACATGCAATTATTGACTGGACAGGGCATTATATTAGAGCCAGATAGTGTATATAACGTAGACAACAAAACTGTTGAATTTATACTAAATCGTCCGGTAAATATAGACGATACCGTGAAATTTTCTGTAGCGGATGCAAGATTTTTTAAAGATCTCTCAGGTAATGTAATCGCTAGTTATGAAGATAGGACGATTGAAAATCGATTGCTGGATCACTTTTTTGGAGATGGTAGTGGTACGTCTGAGGATCCCCTGCAGATTGCTACACCGGAGCATCTAGATCATATCCGAGCCTATGGCGATACGACGGGCACGTACTTCGAGCTTACGGCAGATATTGATTTAACGGATTATTTAAGTGAAGCTGGTGCAGGATTTGATCCTAATGGGTGGCTGCCGATTCCGATGTTCAATGGAACACTAAATGGAGCAGGCTTTTCAATTAAAGGGATTAAGATGAGTAATCGCAATGGAGGTTTGTTCCATACATTAAGCGATCAGGCATTGGTGAAAAACTTGACGCTTCATAATGTTCTACTAGATCGTGCTTACGATAGCGGAGCTATGGCAGCATACACGAAAGGAATCATTACTGATAGCTCTGTGAGTGGATCAATTACCAACGATGACTCAGGTTACTTGTTAGGTGGCTTGACTGGACAGTTACTGGGCAACGGTCAAATTAAAAATAGTGAAAGTAACGTACAAATAAGCGGTATCTCACGCCTGGGTGGGTTAGCTGGCGATGTAAGGGACAACGGGAAAATTATCAACAGCAGCAGTGAAGGCTCTGTGGAGGGTACTACCTATCTCGGAGGTTTAGCTGGGCTCGTTGCTGGCTCAGCTCGCATTGGTATTGAAAATAGTCATAGTACAGCTAGTGTTAAGGGAGAATCGGAAATTGGCGGTCTTGTAGGAGTACTTGAAGCCGTTGATATACTAGGCAGCAGTAGCACGGGTGATGTGACAGGCACAGTGGATTATATCGGTGGCTTGGTTGGAGTTGGAGACGGCTGCTTGATTCAAGACAGCTTCTACGAAGGGACTGTAAGCGGTAATCAATATATTGGTGGTATAGGCGGCTATTTACAACACGGCTGCGAGATTGACAACAGCTACAGTAAAGGCCAAATTATCGGCAATACGATGGCTGGTGGTTTAATCGGTAATGCATATCGAGACATTATAGTAGTAGATAGCTTCTCCGAGGCAGCAGTTGAAGGACAGGCACAGCTTGGCGGTTTGATTGGAAGTTTTGAACGAAGTTTGATTCGCAACAGCTATATGAATGGTTCTGTGAACGGGTCGTCAAAGCTTGGTGGCTTAATTGGAACGATGCAGGATGGTCAGATCATTGGCAGCTATACAGAAGGCTCCATAACAGGCGTATCTGATCTTGGCGGCTTAGTAGGAGCAGGCTATGGGATGATCGAGGACAGCTATAGCTCGACGTCATTGACAGGAAAGGAAAATGTCGGAGGGCTCTTCGGTCAGTATACGTGGGGAACGATTGAACGCAGCTATAGTGAAGGTCGTATCGCCGGAGAAAGCAATATTGGTGGCCTGATTGGTTATGGTCCTAACATTGCTTTGAAGATTAATGATAGTTATAGCATCGCGAACGTTAGTGGGGATAACCATGTTGGTGGTCTGGCAGGTTATTACGAGGGAACCGTTGCTAACAGCTATAGCCTTGCTACGGTTCCTGGTGGTGCTCATACTGGAATCATCATTGGCAGAAGAGACACGCAAGGAACTCCATCGATAAGCAACAGCTACTGGAACGAAGATCAAACATTAATTGGCTCGATCTATGGAGGACAGGGAATGGGGACCGCAGCGCTTAAACAGCAGTCTACATTCAAAAACTGGAATTTTGATTCAGTATGGATGATTACCGATGGCGCTGCATATCCATACTTGCGTCATGTAGACCTGGAAAAACAGAACGATATCGCGCCTCCTACAGTCATTGCTGCGAAGATTCCAGTAATAGAGCGTGACAAGCTTATCGTTACATTCGACGAACCAGCCTATCAGGTGGATGAAAAGGGCTTTAGCTTGATGGACAATGGTTCACCTATTATTGTAACTAGCTTGGTAGATCACAACGAGTATCGTACGGAATGGACATTTGAGTTGGAACAATCCGTAAGCATTCCTGAAACAACCAGCAATACGTTAAAGCTAAGCTATGAGGCAGCTGATGGCAGCATTGCAGACGATGCTGGCAATATAATGACTAGCTTTACCGATAAGTCGATCACCGATCAATGGTTGGAGCAAGACTTTGCAGGAGGCAGCGGCTCCTTGGAGGACCCTTGGCTAATCTTATTCCCGAAGCATGTAAGCAATATTAGAAACTATCAGGATCAAAAGGACGCCCACTTTAAATTGGCAGCGAACATTGATTTCTCAGATTATATCGATTCGGGTGAGGCGGGGGCAGATGGCTGGCAGCCAATTCGTTCATTCCGTGGACATCTCGATGGTGCAGGGTTCCAGATTAGTGGACTGAGCGGCAAGTACGGTTTGTTCGATACAGTTGAAGAAGGGGCTGTTATTGCCAATCTTGGTTTAGTTGATGTGAATCTTCAATCGAACCAATCTGTCGGTGCATTTGCAACAACGCTTTACGGAACCATTCAGGATAGCTTTGTGTCAGGTTCGATCATAGTAAGCTCAGAATTTGTATCGGTTGGCGGATTAGCAGCAGATGTAAAAGGAAGCGGGCTTATTCAAGGCAGCTATAACAACGCAAAGGTACAGGGCGGAAGGGATGCTGGGGGGCTTGCAGGTACTATAGAAGATGAGGGTATAATTTCTTCGAGTTATAATGCGGGCGATATTATAAGTTCTTCCATCGCTGGAGGTTTGGCTGGTTCTATTACAGGGCTGCCTCGTACTGCGATTACTGACAGCTACAATATAGCGAGTGTTAATAGCAGCAGCTATACAGGGGGATTGGTAGGTGGATTGTATGACGCATCCATCCGTAATAGTTATAATAGCGGAGCTATTACAGGTACATCCTTTGTAGGCGGTATAGCAGGCTACAGCATGAATGGTTGTGTTGTTAATGGCAGCTACAACGATGGCTCGGTAACTGGTCAGCTAACTTCAGTTGGCGGTTTAGCAGGTGCTAGCTATACATGTACCTTCGAACAGAGCTATAACAGCGGAACCGTAACAGGTGATACCCAGGTTGGTGGACTCGTCGGCATGGCTGCTGGTGTTGAAGGTGTGAAGCTTATCAATACGTATAATACAGCAACTGTGACAGGGAGAGGCAGCGTTGGGGGGCTCGTTGGCGTGATGTTTGGAGGCGTTATTCGAAACAGCCTCGCTAACTCAGAAGTAATTGGAATAGCCTCGTACATAGGAGGCTTGATTGGCGAAGGGCGGGTTGCTAATAAGCCAGCCGTGGAAAGCAGCTATTGGAATCTGGACTTGTTCGAAGATACTAATGAGTATGGAGGTATAGGCAAGTCGACAAAGGAATTAAAGCAGCAGGCGATGTTCACTGATTGGGACTTCAACAAAGTATGGAACATTCACGATGGACGTGCCTATCCATTTTTACAGGGTGAGCAATTTATTGAACCAATGGATACGGTTGAACCTTATGTAATTAAAGCAGAAATAAGAAGTGACAAACCAGACCAATTACTCGTAACCTTCGATGAAGAGGTACAGCTGACAATGGAGGGTTTTACTGTAGTTGTTGATGGTGAAGCAATATTGGTACTGGATGCAGCGGTGACTAATGAAGCGACAACATGGTCAATCCAGTTGGAGGAGCTTGTATCTACGGACGCACAAGTTACGCTAACATACGATGCAGCTATAGGACATGCTGCAGATCTGGCAGGCAACCAGCTATCACACTTCACGGATTGGCCGGTGACGATTTCCGTTATAAGTAACGATGCAACAGTAACAGTTGGCAGTGATGCTTATGATGTAATAGAAGCTGATAAAACGATCATATCTAATCAAACAGATATTACAGTCGAGACAACGGTAGTTGAGCTGCTGAACGAGCTTACTAAGCACGAAAAAGCAGAATGGAAGGTAGTAGATATTGATACGAGCATCACTTCTACTGAACAGTTCGAAGCTGCGACAGAAAAGCAAGAAACAGATCAGCTCGTTTCCGGGGATAAACTAGTGGTAATGGCGGAGGATGGAACGATTGCGGTATATGGGATTATCGTAAAGTCCATGATCAATGTGTATTTTGAAGCGAATGGTGGTACTTCAATTAACAGCCAAGTTATTGTTAGCGGCAAATATGCAGTTACGCCTTCCAATCCGATTCGTGCAGGATATCGTTTTGCTGGATGGTTTCTAGACGACGGGGTATTTGAACAATCAATTGATCTTGCGAGTACACCGATTACATCAGACACGATTATTTATGCAAAGTGGGTAATTGAGCAGGAGCTTGTTGTAACCATCACATCAGTACACAGCATAGTTACTGGCAATGAGGCTAGCTATCCATACGGTGAGTCAGTGCAGCTTACCGCTGTGCCGGAAGAAGGATATCAATTTGAAAGCTGGAAGGATGCTGCAACAGGTAAAGTGTTAAGTACTCAGCTTAATTACAGTTTCAATATTACAGAAGGTATCCGCTTGATTGCTACTTCAAGCAAAATTGAAGAGGAAGTATTCACGGTACGTTTTATGAATGAAAGTGGTTATGTCCTTTCGATTCAACAAGTGCCTAGTGGAGGAGACGCAACACCTCCGCTTAATCCATCAAAGCCGGATGCTGAGTTTATCGGATGGTCTTCAGATTATACGAATGTCCAGCAGGATATAACGTTAAAACCTATATACTCGGAGAAGGTAAAGAGATATACGTTGACGGTACATGGGGGAAGTATTCCGAGTGGTGCAACGTCCTACTTGTTTGATTCTAAGGCAACCGTTGAGACGAATGAACCAGCTGAAGGATCACAATTCTCGCATTGGGAAAATAATCATAAGATTGTTAGCTACAATGAAATATATACCTTCTACATTACAGGAGATACGACATTGACGGCGGTTTATAAGTCGGTACCTGTCGTAAAAGCACCAATTGTTACAATATCACCAGATGTTATCGCTAATCCTTTAACATTGCGAATGTCGTTTATTGGTCAGTTCGATATAGCCTCACCATTTGTTTTTGTAGAAACTGGTGTTGTCGTGAAGAAATCAGAAACTCCGATAACAGAGCTGCATTTTGGAACTGCCAATGCGATAAAAGCTAGATCTAGCACACAGACTGAAACAGGCCAATTTATGATGAATAAAACAGGCGTTCAATCGGGTGAAACATGGTATGCGGTAACGTACTTAATCTATAAGGATGCAAGTGGAGAAGTGTATACGATCTACAGTGATATTGTGTCTGGGACGATGCCGTAGGACGTCCTACAACGTTACGATGACGAAGATATGTAATAGAATAACTGCTTAGCAAAAAACAGCCTCTTGCCATTAGTCTCGGCAAGGGGCTGTTTAACTAATAACAACGATGATTAGCGAGCAAAGAGATATACTATACAATTCTCGGTGACTACAGAGAAGCCTTAATCACCTTTTTATAATAGACAATGGATAGTAAGGCGAATATGGAATATAGAACCGTATATAGCAGCATAACGATAATCATCGGTGACCATAGCTCAGTTCCGAACATGAACCAACCAGACTTCACCGCGAAATAACTATGAGCTAAGCCAATGATTAAAGGAATACCAAAGTTAAACAGCTGCTTCGCTTGAATACCTTTTAATAAATCTCCTTGTGTGAATCCGAGCTTTCTTAAGATTGTGTAATTAGGCTTTTCTTCTTCACTTTCATCCATTTGCTTAAAGTATAGAATGCATCCGGACGTTACTAGAAAGCTTAGTCCTAAGAAGCCAACGATAAACATAATTAAGCCCATATTGCGCTTTTGGTTGCTGGCCATATCCAAGCGGGAATCATTGCGAGCTTCAAAATTGGCCTGGTGGAACAACTCATTCGCTTTTTCTATATTAGCTTTATTTTCAACATCGACTCCGATGTACAATTTTGAAGGTAACTGCAGCTCTGGATCGAGATCGCTCTTTAACTGCTCAAACACCGTGTCATCGACAATCGCAAGTGGAACGCCTCCAGCTGTAAAGTAATACGATACGTAGTATTCCTCTCTCATGCCTAGGTAGTTTAGGGGAATAGCGTCTTGCTTTCCTAGTACCTCAATTGACCCGGATTGCTTTAGTGGTAGCATCTTTTGTAGTAAGTCATTGTACCCCGTAAGATACATCTCGCCAGGAGAGATGTCGAATTGATTCGTGCTCTTATCACTAATAACTGGAGTAAGCATAATGTTCGGATCTAATTCCATGACAGCCATTTTAGATTCCGATATATGCTCGATATTCAAATTCGCTTGAATAACTTCAATCTTTTTTTGTTCGTATGGAATCTGATGCTCGTCTAATGCATTAATGAACGTCTCAGCATCCTTTTCTGTAGTTAACGCAAAGTCTGCTGCTACATTATCTTGAGCCATTTGCTCTGCTGAATAAAGAGAAATATAGCTAAGAGACAACAGGCCAATCGCGAGGGCAGATACGGTTGTAATGACAGTTAGCAGTAACGCATTCGATTTCATTCGGAACATGATCGTAGATAGAGACAGTACTTCAGCAATGTTTAAGTAACCGTCTTTCCTTTTTCGAATGATGTAAAAGATGAATCGAACAGAGCCTTTGTAGAATAGATATGTCCCAATAATGACGGAAGCTAGTATACTAACCATAGCCAAGAACAGTTCATTTATTGACGTAAAGTCACCGTTGAAAAGCCTTGTTGAGAGATAATAGCCGAATAGAATGAGCGCAATTCCTGCCATGCCGTACAGCATCTGGAACCAAGTCACCTTATTATTGCTTTCTTCTGAAGATGATCGAACCCGAAAAAGCGATAGAATCGTCTGTTTTTTTATGAATAAATAGTTCGTCAGCATAATCAGTAGATAGATACAAGTAAACATAATGATCGTTTGCGTCAATGCCGCCGTTGAAAAATGCAATGTGGCCTCAGCTTTAACATCAGTAATTTTGAGCAGGATTAACATAAACAATCTCGATACTGAAAAGCCAAAAAAGATACCAATAATTAAAGAACCGGAATACAGCATTAAATTCTCAAGAGTGAGTATACGAAAAATTTTCGCCTTTCTCATTCCGATCAGTTGAAACAAGCCGATCTCTTTACTGCGTCTTTTAATGAAAATGTTGTTGGCATATAACAAAAAGATCGAAACGATGGCAACAAGTAGGATCGACGCTGCTTTAATGGAGGCTGCACCCTTAACAGAGCCTTTCGTTGCATCCATTGCCGGGTCATATTGTAATGTAACAAAAGCAAAGTACAGTGCAACGGTAAAGATTAATGCGAAGACGTATAGATAATAATTTTTTATGTTCTTTTTCAGGTTTTGTACAATGAGATGATTAATGCTCATGCTGCACACCACCTAGTACGCTTTGCGTCTTTATAATATCTTGGAAGAAATGCTGTCTAGATTCATCGCCTTTCGTTAATTGCGTAAATATGCGCCCATCTTTTATAAAGATCACTCGGCTGCAATAGCTTGCGGCTACTGGATCATGAGTAACCATCACAATCGTGGCATGAAGCTTATCATTTAATTGACTTAGTTTATCTAATAAGTCAGAAGCTGATTTCGAATCAAGAGCGCCTGTCGGTTCATCTGCAAATATAATGCTCGGTTCATTAATAAATGCTCTAGCAGCGGAAGTTCTTTGTTTTTGACCGCCCGATATTTGGTTAGGGTATTTATCTCGCAGCTCATAGATCCCAAGCTCCTTGGATAACGAATTAAACTTAAGATCAGCCTCCTTTTTAGATGTTTTTGTCACGGACAGTGGCAGAAGAATGTTCTCCTTCACAGTTAATGTGTCTAGCAGATTGTAATCTTGGAATATGAACCCTAGATGCTGCTGTCTGAATTGGGCTAGCTGCTTTTCTTTCATCGCCGTCATATCTTTTCCTTCAATGTGAATCGTGCCGCTGCTAACCTTATCAATCGAAGAGAGTACATTCAGAAGCGTTGTTTTCCCTGAGCCGGACGCCCCCATAATACTTACAAATTCTCTTTTTTTCACATTCACATCAAGGCCCTTAAGCACTTCTTCTTTATTAAACTTGTTACCGTAGCTTTTATGGATTTTTGTTGCCTCTAATATATTCATATCTCCACACCTTTGTATTTGATAGCTTTATTATAGTAGGCATCATCATTTATTGCCTTCGATTCATCATACAAAACATAAAAGCATGTGACAGTTTCGTCACATGCTCGAAATGCGGTGGAATTGATTAGGTTTAGGAAACACTAGAGAGAAGGTGGAGCCGATCCCAGGCTTTGATTCAACTTCGATATTTATCTGCAGCAGCTTTGCTGCTTTATTCGTTAGATACAAGCCCATGCCTGTTGCTGAATTGTCTTGATGTTTGGCAGTGGACGTAAATCCTTTATCAAATATGCGCGTGAGATCCTTCGATTCAATGCCGCGCCCAAAGTCTTCTACTTCCATGACTACATGCTCCTTTTGAAGGTAGCTTTTAATGATTATGTCAGAAGAATCGCTATACTTCACTGCATTAGTAAGCAGCTGCCTTATAATAAATGCAAGCCACTTGGCATCACTAAGTACTTCCTTTACTTCAAGGTTAAGTTCAAAGCCGATCCCTTTTTGCATACACCAAGATTGCAGCTCTATAATTTCCTTCGTAATGATTGGCTTAAGATCGGTCATCTCGATATATAGATCATTTTCTGCAAAAGGGATTCGTCTCTGATGCAGCTGCTGATCAAGCAATAGATGAATTCTCAACCATTCGTACATAAGCTGTGATCTTATCGTCTCATCTTCGATACGATCCAATATTAATCTCATGGCGGTTAACGGAGTTTTAACCTCGTGAATCCAAGATAACAGCTCATCCTTTTCCTGCTCTACATGCATGAGGTTTTGGCCTTCGCGCTGCTTCAGCTTTTCAGTCTGCTTTATAACACTAGCATCAATGATGTGTTCAAAAGGGCTAATTGGGTCAGATATACTCGTCAGATCAAGATCGTTCTCCCATGCCTCAATGCTTTTATAATACTTCGTCTCCTTATTGTACCGGACAATTAGAAATAGGATGAATAAAAGGGACGATAAAAATACGATATAGAGGATAGGCAATAATGGAATGGACGGATCAAAGTAAGCTACGATAACGATGAAGCTATGTATCAACAAAAAGAAAAGGATCCAGCTTCGACGCTCCATTAGATATTTTCTTATCAACTGAAATCATCCTCTTCTTTAGCGACATAGCCTTGTCCGATCTTCGTCTCGATAAAGCGCTCTAGCCCAAGCTCCTCTAACTTTTTTCGTAATCGATTTACATTAACCGTTAGCGTATTGTCACTTACGTAACGATCATCATCCCATAGGCTTCGTATTAATTGCTCACGGCTTACGATTTTGTTCTTTTGCTCAATGAGACATTTTAATATGAAGATTTCGTTTTTCGTCAATTCAATAGAGCCGGATTCGTTCGTAACGATGTTCTTTTCGTAATCAACCGTTGCTCCATTCCATGTTCGAATAAGGATCTGCTCATTATTGTACTGATACACTCTGCGCAGAACCGCTTGAATTTTAGCAATGAGCACGTCAAAGTGAAACGGCTTTTGAATAAAGTCATCTGCGCCAAGTTGCATCGACATGACCATATCCGTCGGATGATCACGAGAAGATAAAAAGATAATCGGTACGTTAGAATGCGAGCGAATGATGCGGCACCAATGAAATCCATCGAATTTAGGCAGTTGAATATCGATAATGACAAGATCAGGCTTAATCGTTGTGAACTGCTGGATAACTTGACTAAAATCCTCAATGCCGTAAACATCATAGGACCATCCGGTCAGTCTATCTTTTATTTCGTAAAATAAAGAAGAATCGTCTTCGATTAGTAGTATCTTAAACAGAATGCTCACCACACTTTTATATAATCATACCCAAATTGTATAGCATACCGTTGATATCTGCCAGTTGTGGCGAAAAGTTAGCCATTGTTTCCGTTAAAGCAATAACAATAATTTGTCATGTTGAATTATAGGTAGTATAAGTTAAAATTTTCCTATTACCTATATAAGGTCTATATCGGAAAGGGCGTGTTATATATGAGTATGGATAAAAGTGCCCGTTTTTTTCAACCAGCAGTGCTAGGATTTGATAAAGAGAGAGCAGGAATTTCACGCGGTAAGATGGAGTTGGTAGAGTATTCATCTAAAGTCGTTGGTAGCCAAAGGAAAGCTATGATTTATACACCGCCCAATTACTCATCTGATCAAAAGTACAATGTTCTTTATCTTTTGCACGGTATTGGTGGAGATGAGATGGAATGGCATAATCATGCGAACGTGCAAGTTATTTTAGACAACTTGTATGCGGACAATAAGCTTGCGCCTATGATTGTAGTACTACCTAATGGTCGTGCGATGGCAAATGATCGAGCAGAAGGAGACATATTTGCAGCAGATAAGCTTGAAGCCTTTGAGAGATTTGAAGCTGATTTGCTTCAAGACTTGATTCCATTTATACAATCCCAATATTCAGTTTTGACCGACAGAGCTAATCGTGCGTTAGCTGGATTATCTATGGGAGGGGGTCAGTCGTTAAATATTGGACTAAGCAATACTGATCATTTTGCGTGGATCGGTGGGTTTTCATCTGCTCCTAACACGAAGGAGCCTGAACATCTAGTTCCTCATCCGCAAGCTTTAATAGACAAGCTTAGCTTGCTGTGGATTTCTTGCGGTGTAGATGATCAGCTTAAGCAAGTGAGTGATCGGACGCATACTTACCTATTACAGCACCGAGTGCCTCATATCTGGTACGAGGAAAGTGGAGGTCATGATTGGCCGGTGTGGAAAAATGATCTTTATCATTTTTCTCAGCTTCTTTTTCGATCATAATCGATATGAGTTATCGTTGTCGTCTACATCAACAGGCTCCTAATGAAAGGGAGCCAGTTGATGTTTAAAGGGTTTATTCTTTTCTATTGGTGATCTTCTACAGTTTTACCGCTTCGCCAACAGCTGTTAGTACTTTACCGACAAAAGCTGGTGTTCCCCATATCATATAACGACCTTTATTCTCTTTATCGTCGAAAAAGTATTGGAATTTCGCTTGTCCGCGAGTAGGATCAGGTTGATTCATATACGACATAATGACTTCCGAGATTTTGAACGCTTCCTCGTTAGTAACGTAACAGTCAAGTACGGAGCAGACTTGGAGTTTTCCTTCAATCTCGCTGTCCTTTCCTTCCATAAATGCTTGAACATCCGCGTTAGCATTTGACTTTATTTGCTCAAGTTTACTGCCAATGAACATTTCTGCATCCTCCTTTCGTATTCTCCATTCACCACCAACCTTTGTTGCTTTCAGTTGGTTGTCACGAATGTACCTTCTGATCGTTCTTGGATGCATTTCGAGTATTTCAGCTAATAGGTCTACAGTTAGTAAATCAGCCATTTAATACCTCCTTATGTCCGTTTGATTACATATTATCACTTATTGTCACATAAATAAATGGTTTTATGTAATAAAGTGGAAATTTTAAGGCGGGGGTAAAGTGTGTACTCAGAGAGGATTTTCGTACGTGTCCGAATGCTGCCCACATTGCATTGTTCCTACAGGAAGGAACGGTAAAGTTCATCTTGAAGATAGTACTGTGAGTTACCCTTCAATAGTTGGTTCTGAAATGTCGGATACTTGCTGCATGAACTTGTTATTGTTGAGCTGAGAGGAGGTTGTGTGATGAATATGCTGAATCATTTAAATGATGCATTAGTCTACATTGAGCAAAACCTTGAATATGACATTGATGAGCAAGAAATAGCCAAACGTGCATGCTGCTCGTTCTATCATTTTAAGCGGATGTTTTCGTTTCTTGCGGGAATATCCTTGCAGGAATATATCCGTCGCAGACGTCTGACGCTTGCAGCGATGAATCTTCAGGACAGCACAGTTAAGGTGATTGATGTTGCAGTTAAATACGGCTACAATTCCCCGGATGCATTTACACGAGCATTTCAAGGTTTGCATGGAATGACACCAACAGAAGCAAGAAGCAATACTCGTCCACTAAAAGCATATCCACCTATGACCTTCCGATTATCGATAGGAGGAAGCGAGCCGATGAAGTTTAGAATCGTAAAGAAGGAAGCATTTCAAGTGATTGGAATAAAAAGCAGGGTGACGGCTGTTAAGGAAGGTGAGCATCCGGGTGTAGAGCAGGTTTGGCAGTCAACAGATGAAGCGACGTATAAGCGGTTGAAGTCTCTCAGTAATCAGGAGCCTCATGGAATTCTTCATGTTGATGTAGGTGATCCGGGGAGAAGTAACCCGGAATACGATTACTATATGGGTGTTGCTACGACAGATCCGTGTCCGAGCGAATTTACATCATTAGTTGTGCCTGAGCAGACTTGGGTTGTATTCGAAGTGAAGATACCTTGGTCACCAGAAAAGTGGCAGCAAATATATGGAGAATGGTTTCCTACTTCAGGATATGAGCAAGTGGAAGGACCTAAAATACAAGTGGGGCCTGATATTCAGGTAGGGGAGAAACAGATCTATACGGAACAAGAAATCGAATTGTGGATTCCGATTAGTAAAGTTCAACGTTAAGTTTTATTCGGTAAACTGTTTCTATCATGAAAAAGCCCCTCATAGTAAACGTAGATAGGTTTATCTAAGCAGATCGTAATTTCGTTGTTCATTATGAGGGGATAATAACAACCAGTGAAACTGGACTATTTTTTTGTTTAGTTACTTTCATTATTGAAGAGCTGTTGTTATTGATGCAGTTTTACCCCAGTATTCTCCGTTAACTGAGCTACTGCCACCAATCCAAGTTAGTTTGTAGTCTCCAACGCGCATACCTTGCGGGTACCCTTCATCAAAGTTCTTCCAGGTTACTGTTTCGCCAGCAGCGATTGTATTGCTGAAATATTGAAGTCCAGAGTTGATGTGCTCTAAGTTCACTGTTACTGTTTCGTCTCTATAGTTTTTCATATGCAATTTAAGATGGCCATACCCTTCATTAATGCCGAAGGATCTAACTACGGTTGCTTCACCTATAGCGGTATCTGAGAATTCCCTATCTACGAAATAGTAATTAACTACAATTCCTTTACTTGGGACCACAGCAGTTTTTGCTAAAGCAGAATATACAATCGTTACAGCTGCTACAACTAACACGGACAAAGCTAATAATAGCTTCTTTTTTGTCATATCCAATACTTCTCCACTTCTACTAAATATATATTTCTCACAAATTATACCATATAATTTCCTAGTTTTACTTCACCTCACTAACTTGCAAATTGCAATGTAATGATATAAAATTGACTGATCAACAGTTGACTAGTCAATCAATGACGAGTCATGCTTTAGATGGGAGGGATCACTGCATGGATAAATCACATCAAGAGCTCAAAGAGTTGTTTTTGATGCTGAAAAACATTGATCGACGAATCACGCAGTGCTTCGAAAAAAGGGCAGGCATTAGTCTAACCCGTTCTGAATTGTTGTGCATGCTTTTAACCAACGGAAAAATTCCGCAAATAGCGCTGCAGCAACAATTGAATATTGATCAAGCGGCAATTACAAGACATCTGAAGCTATTAGAAGAGCAGCAGCTCGTACATCGTCAGCGTAATGAGCTTAATAATCGTGAAATTATTGTTGAAATTACCGATACTGGCAGAAAGCTTTTAACGTCTTGTAACGGAGATCGGGAACAATTTATTAATGAACTGTATGCAGGGTTTTCAACGGAAGAAATCGATCAGCTGCAAATGCTTATAAAAAAGCTGAATGATAATACAGAACGCTGGTAGCGAGCTGAACAGGATCAGCACGCTTACGTTTTCTAACTCGATAACGATACATCTATGATATGAGGAGTGGGTACAAATGATTCAAACACAAACAAAACTAGAAGAAATTATTCATGCAAGAAAATCGGTACGTAAATATAAAGAGGGTGTAGTCATTCCTCGTGAAAAGCTGGAGCATTTGCTTAAACAGGCAACGAGTGCACCATCATCAAGCAATATGCAACCTTGGCGTTTTCTTGTCATTGATGATGCTCAAGCAAAAAAACAATTGCGTTCCATCGCCAATAATCAGGAGCAAGTAGAAACTTCATCTGCAATTATTGCTGTGTTGGGTGATTTGACGATGTACGAAAAGGCCGAGCAAATTTATAATGCTAATTTCGAAAATGGTTATATGTCACGTGAAATCGCAGATCACATGATTAAAAGTTCAGTTGCTTTGTACGGCGGCTTACCTGAGCCGATTCTTAAAAATATCATTCATTTTGATGCTGGATTAATTTCTATGCAGATTATGCTTCTTGCAAAGGATATGGGATATGACACTGTTCCAATGGGCGGATTTGATAAAGTAAAGTTTGCTGAAGAGTTTAATCTTCCAAATCATGAAGTGCCAATCCTTCTTATCGCAATGGGTGAGGCAGCTGCACCAGCTTACGGTTCTTCACGTTTACCGATGGAGCAAATTGTTCGATTTGTGTAATTCAGCACACCGGACCATCGCGTGGCAGCTGTAATTGACAAGTATAATTACTGATTTTTTGGACATATTTATTAAAGAAATTTGACGTAATATCAATAGAAATCACTTTCTTATTTAAAGTTTAAAATTTAGACACTTCAACAATGTTGACTACGAATCAATAATATAAGATAATTCAATTAAGAATTATAATTATTTCAATGTAATTATAATTACACGAAAACTAAAAAGAGAAAGTGGGAGAAAACTGTTATGGCATTAATCGGAAAAGAAATTCAACCATTCACAGCAAAAGCTTTCCAAAAAGGCGAGTTTATCGATGTATCTTCTGAAAACTTCAAAGGTCAATGGAGTGTAGTTTGCTTTTACCCAGCTGACTTTACATTCGTATGCCCTACTGAGCTAGAAGACTTGCAAAATGAGTACGCAACGCTAAAAAGCCTAGGTGTAGAAGTTTACTCTGTATCTACAGATACACACTTCACACACAAAGCATGGCATGATCATTCACCAGCGATCGGCAAAATCGAATACATCATGGTGGGTGACCCTAATCACAATATTTCAAGAGCATTTGATGTATTGAACGAAGAAGATGGTCTAGCTGAGCGTGGTACGTTCATTATTGACCCAGACGGAATTGTTCAAGCTTATGAAGTAAACGCAGGCGGTATCGGCCGTGATGCTTCTACAATCGTAGGCAAAATCAAAGCAGCTCAATACGTTCGCAACAATCCAGGCGAAGTTTGCCCAGCTAAATGGCAAGAAGGCGCTGAAACGTTGACTCCAAGCTTAGATCTAGTTGGTAAAATCTAAGTTTTAACTTAACATAGGACGATAGAGGCGACAAGAACAATCCTTGCGGTTGATTTTTGTCGCTCTCTTTATAATATGGTGTAAAAATACGGTGTAAAAGAGAGGTGAATGACTGCTACAGCAACGTTGATGATACTGGACGGTTTCATGTAGGTAATAATCTGCTATAACAATCTGACTAGCTTTTCACGATCCGTTGCAATATTGTAGCAGCAATGCATATGGTATTAGACAATCAAATAAAAGCACAATTACAGCAATATTTAACTATGCTTGAAGGCGATTTAGTCATAAAAGTGAGTGCAGGAGACGATAAGACATCTCAAGATATGCTAGAGCTTGTAACAGAGCTTGAAAAGATGTCACAGCGAATTACGGTTGAACGCGTGCAATTGGAGCGTACACCTAGCTTTAGTATTAATAAGGTTGGCGGAGATTCTGGCGTAGTGTTTGCTGGATTGCCGTTAGGACACGAATTTACTTCACTCGTTCTTGCTTTGCTTCAGGTAAGTGGACGCGCACCGAAAGTAGACGAGGCGGTAATCAAGCGCATCCAAGCGATTAAAGAGCCGCTTCATTTTGAAACATTTGTAAGCTTAACTTGCCATAACTGTCCAGATGTTGTTCAAGCTTTGAACATTATGTCGGTATTGAATCCGAACATCTCACATGTCATGGTAGAAGGTGGCACGTTCCAGGACGAGGTTAAAGCAAGAGATATTATGGCTGTTCCAACTGTTTTCCTAAATGGAGAAAATTTCTCAAGCGGCCGTATGGAGATTGAAGATATATTAGGCAAACTAGGAAGCACATCTGACGGATCTGAGTTCGCCAATGTTGAGCCATTCGATGTGCTTGTTGTCGGTGGAGGACCTGCGGGATCAAGCGCTGCGATCTATTCTGCGCGTAAAGGGCTAAGAACAGGTATTGTAGCAGATCGCTTTGGTGGCCAAGTGAACGACACGTTATCGATCGAGAACATCATCGGTACGAAGGCTACTGAAGGTCCTCAGTTTGTAGCGAGCTTAGAAGGTCATGTATCTGATTATGATATTGAGGTCATGAAATCTCAGCGTGCAGCAAAGATTGAGCGCAAAGAGATGGTAGAGGTTACTCTTGAAAATGGCGCGGTCTTAAAAGGGAAAACGGTAATACTTGCAACAGGTACACGTTACCGCGAGCTTGGTGTACCAGGTGAAGTAGCATACAAAAACAAAGGTGTAGCATACTGCCCACACTGTGATGGCCCTATCTTCAAAGGGAAGCGCGTCGCTGTTGTAGGTGGAGGCAACTCCGGTGTTGAAGCTGCGATTGATCTTGCAGGCATTGTAAAGCATGTTACATTGCTGCAGCATCGTGATGAGCTAAAAGCTGATAAAGTACTGCAGGAGCGTCTGCGCAGCTTACCGAATGTGACCGTAATCACGAATGCTTCTACCCAAGAAATAACGGGAACAGATAAAATGAACGGTTTGACATATCTAGACAAGACGACAGGCGAATCACATCATATCGAGCTGGAAGGTGTATTCGTACAGATCGGTTTGCTGCCGAACACAGAGTTTTTACAAGGCTCTATTGACTTGACGCCATACGGTGAAGTCATTGTTGATAAAAAAGGTGCAACGAGCATGCCGGGCGTATTTGCAGCAGGAGATTGTACAGATACCGTCTACAAACAAATCGTAATCTCTATGGGATCAGGTGCAACGGCAGCATTAGCTGCATTTGACTATATGATTCGTCATACAGCACCAGCACAAGAACCGGTTACAGTGTAACCTTATCTCTTGTAACATAAATAGCTAGCCCTCCTTATACAACCATTGTGATGTTATAAGGAGGGCTAGCTTTGTTGTGGAGCAATTCAATCTCGAGGGATTGTTAGTCCTCTTGCTTATAAAATCTTTCTCCGTTTTCCGGATTGAAATAAACGACCAAGCGCTTATTCGTAGTCGGATCAAGCGATACTTCATTCGTTCGAATAAAGCCGGGCGGTACTTGCTGACCATGCTTTGTTTTGAAGCGGCGATCCCATATAAACCAAGAACCGATAATGATAATGATTAGAATTATGATCTGAATGCCATAAAACCCAATAATCCACCTCATTATTTATTCCTTTTCAATGATGACAGCAGTGCCATAGGCGATAATTTCACTCATGTTTTGTCCGATCTCACCAGAGTCAAAGCGCATCATAATAATGGCATTGGCCCCCATTGCACCAGCATTTTTAACCATTCGATCGATCGCTTGCTTTCTAGCATCCTCAAGCATCTCCGTATACTGATTAATTTCTCCACCAATTAGACCTTTGAATGAAGCGATGATGTCTTTGCCAATGCCTCGTGCTCGTACAGTTAAGCCAAACACTGGACCTAACACCTCAGTAACTTTGTGGTTTGCAATATTTTCAGTCGTCACAATAATCATAGGTATCCGCTCCTAATCCAAGTATTTTACATATAGTTTTATTTTACTGTACCTTACAGCTTATTAATAGCAATTACGATAATTTAAAACGCACAATAGCCTGTTGCCGCTACTGTGCGCTATTTACCTATAAGCTATGCTAAACATTAGAGTTTTAGTCTAATATTGGTCAATGTGAGTCGTTTCCTCTACCTGCAAGTTGCTAGCATATGCTACACGACTCGTTCTTCGTGTGACTTATTCTTATCCCGATACTGACCTGGCGTCATTCCCTCTTGCTTACGGAATGAACGAATGAAGTTTTGTGAGTTATTATATCTAAGTGTTGCTGCAATATCCTTAATCGGTATATCTGTTTCAGAAAGCCATTTTTTCGCCATTTTGAAACGATACATCGTCAAATAATCGCTAAAGGAAACATTCGTTTCTTTTCTGAACACACTGCTTAAATAATTCGCATTGTAGTGCAGGCGAGAGGCACATTCCTCTAACGTAAGATCGGTATCGTAATATTGCTGAACAAGATCGATGATTTTCTCAGACAGCTTATGATACTGCTCTTCTTGACGATCACGATAGATAACGACAAGCGGATGAATGACGACTTTCCAGAACCAGCGTTCAATTTCTTGCTTATGCTGAATTTTAAGCAACTGTTCTAGCAATGAACCATGATGATGCTTAAGCTGTTTAATCGTAATGCCAGATTCCTGCATCATAATGATTAAATTATTAAGCAGTCTAGTAAGCGGAAACTGGAACTCTTGCGGTGATCGATCTGATTGAAAGATGTTGGAAAGCAGCTGTATTAGATGCTCTTTTGCTCGCTCTTCCTCTGCCACCTTGATTGCATCCAGCAATTCGTTCTCCAGCTGTTGAGGGTAATTAAGCTGCAGTACATGCCGATTCTCATTAAGCTGGTCATACTGAATAATAATGCCTTCTCCAAGTATCATACGATGCTTTAACGCATCGATTCCTTCACGATAGGCGGTGCTGAAACCGTTCAGCTCATAAAAAGGAGTACTAATTCCGATGCTGATCTGTAAATTCAATAGCTGCTGCACCTGCTGCTGAAGCGATTCTGTGACGCTGTATTGCAGCGTATGGAAGTTTTCTGCTTCTTTAGCTGGTGAGCCTATAATTGTAACAACGCTTTGATCTAGGATGATGGACGCAAGCCGCTGTTCTACCGGAATGAATTCCTCAACAACGTTATGCAGTGCGAATAATAGCAAATCAATATCTTGAATGGTATGACTGCTCGAAGGATGAAAGTCAATTTGAATCGTAATAGCGGCCATCGTGTGCCATTGTTCGAGCTGATTAGAATATCCAAATTGCTGAAGCTGTGTGCGGATCTCTGAAGGTTTGATTTGCCCTTGATAAGCTTTCATAAAGAATAACGTTCGTACCTGATGAATATGCTGCTGCAGCTGATGCTCCAGCTTTGACTTTGATTGGAATAAATCATGAACTCGCTCACTAATAATTTGAAATTCATTGGAATTTTGCTTCGCGCTGCGATCACCTAGCTCCACAACTCCAATTTGCTGCAATAAACGGCGAATTGGACTGTAAAACTGCTTCGTGCCAAGCCATACAAGTAAGAAGCAAAGCATAATTAATCCCATACAAATGTACAGTGTATACATTCCGATTTTTTTCGATTCAGCAGTTAACGCTTCAATCGAGGAAATCGACATATACGTCCAGCCAGTAACGGGGGACTTATAATAGGTAACTGCTGAGTTAATATGGTTAATTTGTGCATCGTATTGCCCACTCATCTCTGTTAACTTATTCACATCAATGCCTGCTGCATCAATCGGCTGTCCAATAAGTGATTGATCACTATGGATTAGCATATTGAGTTGATCGTCAAATATGATTACACTAGAACTGGAATCAATATTTTGCTCGACCATTTCTTGAAGGTTACAGGTTGGAATGGTTGCAAGAGCAAGCCCATACGTATCTACACTATTGGCAGGCAGCTGCTTGACGAGTGTAATATTATAGGGACAAACCGCAGTGTTTCTCGCAAATTCCTCGCTATAGAACCAATTGGAGGGTGTAAGCACCCACGACGAATATTCTGGCAGTTCAATTAGTTCAAGCAACTGGTCACTATATTCGTATTGATTCAGATCGTATAACCCAGAATTTTTAACTAGCCATTGATGTCGTTCATTCAGCAAAATTACATCTTCCAGCTTCGTATCGAATGATTGCATATGACGAATTTCATTTCGAAGATCATCATAAAGCATAAAGTCAGAAGCGGTTAACGTTTGAGACATCGCACGTTTTAGAACGGTAGAAGCAAGCACCTGATTCATCGTATGGTTGACAGTCGTTAATTTCTGCTCTACATTTGAATTAATCTGCATAATCAACTGCTTTTTACCTTCGTTAACATTTTTTTGAATCTCATTCGTTGATGTCACATACGCAAAAATCCCGATAAATATAACCGGTATTGTGCTAAGCAAGCATCCGAATATGGTCAGCTTAGCAAAGTAATTCAGTGAACGCATTTCGTCTCAACACCTTATCATCCAGATATGAAGAAAGTGATTAGCATTATTTTAGTAAACGCATACATTTTATACAATAATCATATCGCTCAACTATAATCATTATCTCACTTTTACGATAAACATCAATAAATAAAGGGGGAAATACAATGACACAGCACGATTGCTCCAGCTATATCTATTCTCTTTCAAGATTTGTATTGCTGCTATTGATCGTTGCGCTACTATGTAGTTGTGCTGCTTCTGCTGTAACTTCCAAAGCTGACGATACTAAGCTTACTGAAATTTCAATAATGGCTCCGCTGCATTTTCCTCATTCTCCGAGCGAAGAAAGTGTCGCCTTGCTTGAGGAGCTAACGAATACGAAGCTGGAGCTGAACTGGGTACCGGATGGCATCTATTCAGACAAAATGAACACAGCACTGACCACCAACTCCTTAAAAAAGGTTATGTTTGTGAAATACGTTGATTATCTTTCTGTTAAAAATTCAATCCGAACAGGTGCATTCTGGGAAATTGGTCCGTACTTGGAGCAGTTCCCTAATCTTAAGCAGCTAGATCAGAATATACTGTCTCAAACCGCAGTAGATGATAAAGTTTACGGCCTATATACAGAACGTCAGTCTTCTCGCCAGGGTATCATTATACGTAAAGATTGGTTGAATGAGCTAGGCTTGAAGGAGCCTTCAACGCTTGATGAGCTCTATGATATTCTTTATGCGTTTACATATCAAGATCCCGATCGCAACGGTAAAGATGACACGATCGGCTTAACGGATCGCAATGACTTGATCTACGGTGCATTTAAAACATTAAGCTCATACTTTGGAACCCCGAATAATTGGGAGCTGACAGGGAGCACGTTTGTGCCCGAATTTGAGACGCAAGGCTATATAGATACGATGAATTTTATGAAAAAGCTCTATGATGAAAAGCTCATTAATGTGGATTTTCCTGTAACGAGCAAGGATGTACAGCGAGAGCTGCTGATTCGTGGGAATGCCGGCGTATACATCGGTGCAATGACAGATGTGCAGCGATTATATGAGGAAGCGAAGCAGTTTAATAATGACGTTGAATTTACGGTTATTAATCGAATAGAGGGGCCATTAGGCTACCGTATATGGTCTATCCCGAATTTTAATGGCTTGTATTTGTTCTCTAAAAAAGCAATTCCGAGCGAGGAAGAGTTGCTCAGAGTGCTATCCTTCTTCGATCGCACGATGGATGCCGATGTCGCCAACCTTTTGCATTATGGCATGCTGGATAAGCATTATTTTGTAGAAAATGATAAGGTTATATTGCCAGAGGAGCTTGCTGCGCTGCGTACGAAAGAGATCGATGCGCTTTATTCCTTAATGATCGCTGACCTAGGCAATTCTAATCTTATGGAGGTAGCAGAGCAGCATCATTTGTGGAGCTATGCCGAGCAACTAGTAGAGGATAACAATCAGTTTATTGTTCCTGATCCGACGGTAGGTCTAGAATCGATGACCTACGATGAACGGGGAGGCGAGCTTTACAAGATTATATCCGATGCAACGTACAATTATATTTTAGACTCGATTGAAGAGGATGGCTTTAAGCAGCAGGTTGAGCTATGGCGAAAAAACGGCGGCAATAAAATTATTACAGAGTATACTTCGGACTATTTCAATTAGCATACAATCAATCTAAAGCATTCTGAAGCGATAAATAATCAGTAAGCTGTAGCGGGGCAAAAGGTACAACGCCTCGCTGCAGCTTATTTTGTTTAATGATAGGGCTCGGTAGATGATTGCTTTTAATGGGATTACTGCTGCAGCAGTCTATAAAGTGTCATTATTACGTTTCATAATCATTAGCTCATATGAAGCGTTTTCAGCTGCTGTATGAACAAATGATTGTTTCCGTACTTCAAGTGATGATGTTACGTTAGACCTGTTCCCAGCAAAGAGGTGATGGGACAGGTTTAATCGATATCATTCCAAATGGAGGTCATGATGTATGAAAAAAAAGCCGGCCGTTGTATTACTTAGTCTTTTGGTAGCGCTTACTATGGTGCTAAGCGCATGTGGAGGTAATAACAATAAAACTTCCAATGCGACGCCAACCCCAGATTCATCGACAAGTACAAACGGTAAAGATGACACACCATCGGAGACACCAGCAGAACCAACCAAGATTACAATTATGTTGCCACTTAACGTAGCGGAAACACCACCAGACACGATTAAAAACGAAGTAGAAAAGCTAACAAATACGAAGCTAACGTATCAGTTTTTCCCTGCAGATACGTATGAGGAAAAGCTCAATGCATCTTTTGCCACAAGTTCATTGCCACAAGTTGTTTATTTGAAAAACCAATCTACCTTCTTACAATTGAAAGAAGCGATTCGTGAAGGACAGTTCTGGGAAATCGGGCCTTATCTTGATGAATTCCCTAACTTAAGTAAATTAAAACCAGAAATTCTAAACAATACGAAGGTTGATGGCAAGCTATATTCCTTATATATCGGTCGTCCGCTTGCTCGCCAAGGGATCATTTATCGGAAGGATTGGGCAGATAAATTACAATTGGAAGCTCCAAAAACAGTGGATGATCTATACGTGATGATGGAAAAGTTCACGAAAGAGGATCCAGACGGAAACAATATTGACGATACGATTGGCTTAGCGGATCGTAACGATCTTATCTACGGTGCATTCAAAACCGTTGCTTCCTGGTTCGGTACACCGACTGGCTGGGGTGAAAAAGACGGACAGCTGCTACCTGAGTTTATGTTTGAAGAATACGTTGAAGCAATGGATTACATTAAAAAAATCCGTGATAACAGCTTAATGAACGTAGACTTTGCAGGAACAAGTAAAACAGATCAAGTTTCGCTGTTTACAAGTGGTAAAGCTGGCGTGTATATCGGATCGATGCAGGATATTAACTCACTAGATAAAGACTTGATTAAGAACGTGCCTGATGCCAATGCAAGTGTGCATGCTCTAATTGAAGGTCCAGATGGAAACGTATCTACTTGGGCAATTCCTGGCTACAACAACGTTGTATTGTTCCCGAAAACAGCAGTTAAAGATGAAGCTGAGCTGAAAAGCATTCTTGCATTCTTTGATGCAATGATGACGCCAGAAGTTGCTAACATGATGTATTGGGGTATCGAGAATGTTCACTACACAGTAGAAGATGGCAAAGCGAAGGCTTCTGATAACCAAGAGCTAACAGAGCGCGAAGTAAAAGGCTTTAGAGATAGTGTTATTGGTGAACCAGAAACAAATGGCCAGCTGGAATCTTACATTGATCTTGAAGCGAGAATTCTTGCTGAGAAATTTGTCCTTGAAAATGAAAAGGTTGCTATTCATGATCCAACAGCACCACTTGATTCTGCGACATTTGCAGAAAAAGGCACACAGCTGCAAGAGCTGATTAATGATGCTACCTACAAATATATGTACGGTACAATTGATCGCGCTGGCTACGATGCGGCTATCGAGGATTGGAAGTCCCGCGGTGGTCAACAAATTATTGATGAATTTAATGCTGCCAATAAATAATCAATTAATCTGATGTGACAGGTGGAGGTTTGGAAGCTAGAGGGGCTAAGCAAAGGAGCTTACGCCCTTCTCTTCCTCTCGACATTGGAAAGGAGAGAAGTACGATGCAGGAAGCGACGTTAGAGAGAATACCAATAATACCGGGCAGTGAACGAAAAAAGAGAATATGGCGCAACAAATGGTTGTATGTCATGATTGCCCCTGGTATTTTGTATTTTATACTTTTTAAGTATATTCCGATGTTTGGATTAGTAATAGCTTTTCAAGATTTTAAGCCGTTCTTTGGGTTTACAGGCAGTGAGTGGGTTGGGTTTAAGCATTTTACTCGATTGTTTACGGAGCCTGATTTTTTAAATATATTATCAAATACATTAATATTGTTTGGCATGAATCTGTTATTTTATTTCCCGGTACCTATTATATTAGCGTTAATGCTCAATGAGGTACGGATTAACTTTTTCAAGCGATTATTTCAATCCTTAGTTTATTTGCCGCACTTTCTATCCTGGGTAATTATCGTGTCGATTAGTTTCGTTATGCTTACGATGGATGGCGGGATTATTAATGAATTGCTTGTTTTATTTGGATTAGAAAAAGTCAATTTCCTCCTTAGCAACGAATGGTTCAGACCAGTCTATATCATTCAAGTGATATGGCGTGAAGCAGGGTGGGGAACGATTATATATTTAGCAGCGATTGCCTCGGTTGATCCTCAGCTTTATGAAGCTGCACGTATGGACGGTGCATCTCGCATGAGGCAGGTATGGCATATTACGTTGCCAGCGATACGCAGCGTCATTATCGTACTGTTAATCTTAAAAATCGGTGATGTGCTAGAGCTAGGCTTCGAGCATGTGTATCTGCTTCTCAACTCCATGAATCGTGATGTTGCAGAGATTATTGATACGTATGTGTACACTGCTGGAGTACGTCAAGGACAATTCAGCTATAGTACGGCCATTGGATTCTTTAAATCATTGGTTGGCTTAGTCCTCGTTATGTTCGCGAACTTCTTAGCGAAGAAAATGGGCGAGGAAGGCGTTTATTAATGTTAGATGAGGAGGGGACCTCATGATTGAGGATCGTACGTTAAATGGCCGTATTTTTGCCATAGTCAACTATTTGCTTTTAGCGATTATTGCATTAATAACGGTATTGCCTTTTATGCACGTCGTTGCCGGATCATTTACAACGAGTGCTGAATTAGCGGTCAAGCGTTTTGTGCTTATACCGACAGAGTGGAGCCTGGATGCTTATAAGTTTATATTCTCAACCAATACGATATTCAAAGCGATGGGCGTTTCCGTTGGTGTTACGTTTTTCGGTACATTGTTCAGTATGCTTATTACATCATTGATGGCGTACGGCTTGTCGCGTCGTGATCTTGATGGACGTAAATACATTATGTTTTTAGTCGTATTTACAATGCTGTTTAGCGGCGGCTTAATCCCAAGTTTCCTTGTTGTTAAGGAGCTAGGGCTCATCGATAAATATATGGCGTTAATACTGCCAGCGACGATTAGTGCATTTAACTTAATTATATTGAAGAACTTCTTTCAAAATATTCCGGAAGGCTTGGAAGAATCAGCGAAAATTGATGGCTGCAGTGATTTTGGTATTCTATTCCGTATCGTCCTGCCATTGTCTATGCCGGCAATCGCGACGCTATCGCTGTTCTATGCAGTAACGTATTGGAATACGTATTTGAGTGCGATTCTGTATCTGAATGATAGCGCTAAGTGGCCGATTCAAGTGTTACTTCGTCAAATCGTCGTTCTTGCAAGCGGCTTAGAGTACAGTCCAGATCTAGATGCATCGGTACCTCCGCCTGAGCAAACGGTAAAAATGGCCGTTATCGTCGTCGCAACTTTGCCGATACTTTGCGTGTATCCGTTCTTGCAGAAGCATTTTGCGAAGGGGGCAATGTTGGGATCCATCAAAGGTTAACTTTAGATGTAGGTAAAAAAGTGCGACTTTGATGACGATGTATCGCGTTGTCGCTTAGTCGACGTCGAAGATAGCATTCATCGGGAGCCTGCGGTGCTCACGTACACAAGACGTACGCTGCGCTCCTCATTCCCTGGCTTCATGCTATCTTCTCGGTCCTGAAAGCCGAACTTTTTTACCCTTATTGGAAGGGAAGTTAAAAAAGCCCGACTTCGATGAGGTTGCTTCAGGATGTTGAATCAACTGCAGCGGAGCTCAATATCTCCATAAGCGCCCCTCATTCCGAAGAATGTTAAGCGATGGAGATATTGAGCGGAGCGATGAATATATGAATCCAGGAGGTTAGTTATGAATAGACGAACGGATTGGTCTCCGATACAGTGGGCGGAGTTTGCCTGCGAAACGTTGATGGAACGTTACTTGCCAGAGGAGCTGCCACCAGCTAATCGCTGGCACTACCATCAAGGCGTGTTTCTGTGCGGCATGGAGGAGGTATTTGCACGTACAGGCAATGAACACTACGAACAATACATTAAAAGGTACGTCGATAAGCTTATTGATGCTGAGGGCAATTTTTACTTTGCACGAGATGAGCTGGACGCGATTCAGCCTGGACTGCTGCTGTTCCGTTTAGCCGAGAAGTATAAAGGGGATCAACGCTATAGTATAGCCGCTCACAAGCTGCGCCATCTGTTTGACACGTTGAATCGGACAAGTGAAGGCGGCTACTGGCATAAGGATAAGTATCCATACAACATGTGGCTGGATGGCTTGTACATGGGCGGCGTGTTCGCACTGAAGTACGCCAATGCCTATCATGAACCAGAGCTTCGGGATATGGTCTTCTTGCAGGAGCGTCTAATGCATAAGCATATGCGTGACGAGAGAACGGGATTGTTATATCATGCGTGGGATGAAAGTAAGAAAATGCCGTGGGCTGATCAAGAGACGGGCTGTTCTCCGGAGTTTTGGGCTCGTTCCTTAGGCTGGTATGGGCTAGCCGTTAGTCAGTTTCTTGATGAATTGCCGACGACTGATTCGCGTGTGAAGCACTGGGAGCAGGTACTGCAGCAATTTGTTGAGGCGATATTGCCTTATCAGGATGCAGAGACTGGACTTTGGTATCAGGTAGTGGATAAAGGCGAGCGGGTTGACAATTGGCTTGAAACGTCAGGCTCCTGTCTGTTTGTGTATGCCGTTGCCAAAGCTTATCAGCGCGGTTTGGTCGCTGAAGAGACACTTGAAGCAGCTATGCGAGGCTACAAAGGTCTGATTGATGCGGTGATCGATGAAAACGATCAATTCGTATTGCCACATATATGTATTGGAACATCAGCAGGAGATTATGAAAACTATGTAACGCGTCCAACGAGTGAGAACGATTTACATGGAGTAGGTGCATTTATATTAGCATCTGTTGAGATGGAGAAGATCTTGTCAATGATTCCAAGTAAATAGGAAAACATTAATGGAAAGGTGCTGTTTCATAAGTTCCGAGAGTAACGGTGAGGAAAAACAAGATGTTTTTCCTCACCATTTTTTTGTTTCCACGGACTTTAGGGACGGAGCTGTTACTGAAAACTGACTAATGGACGCCTGGTCGCTGCAAACGAGCTGTAACGGAACTATTTGCCGTGAATGAGTTGCAACGGAACTCAGAAGCCCGAGCGACCGAGCAAGGTCAGATAGTTTAGCAGGTGGAAACCCTGCTTGGTAAGACGTGCAGCCGCGTCACCAATAGCGAGTCTTGGGCTACTGGCAGTAATGTCAGGTGCTAAGCGTAGACAG
>Ga0160467_100079_pt1 | contig 143692 bp, 137 predicted proteins | sample HID1972I_E11MG_FD_108221 | JGI IMG/M metagenome (GOLD analysis project Ga0160467, IMG submission 108221) | Enriched pill bug-associated microbial communities from UW Madison campus, WI, USA - HID1972I_E11 MG | ecosystem: Host-associated > Arthropoda: Insects > Digestive system > Unclassified ... | reverse complement strand
TTACAATGCGTTTCCCCAATTGTGGGTTTCCGGTATTTAGTACCAAAAACGATTTGATAATAAATCAGCTTGTAACTCATGATATTCTTTTATTGTTAGTTGTTCAAGCCTTTTCAGGCTTGTATTTTACTCGATTCCTTTTTCCACGGATTTCATCCGCGGTTATTCAAATTTAAGCCCTCCAGGCTTATTAATAGGGTTAATCTATATTTATTCAATAATTTAATTTTTTAAACGACAATTTGGGATGCACCCAGCTTATCCACTATTTCCGGAATGCCATTGCATTCAATATCTTTGCAAAAAAATTATCGATGCTGGATATTTTAGGCGAATCCATTGAAGATTATTTCAAGGGAACAAGGAATCATAAATTATGGGTGCATGACGAGCATGGCCCCAATCTTGAAATGCCGATAAAAACTTATTTCAGGAATGAAAAAAATATGCCTTTGCTGGAACAAAAGGCATTGGGATTATGTAAAGGGAAAATTCTGGACATTGGAGCCGGAGCCGGAAGTCATGCTTTGTGGCTTCAAAACAAAGGCTTTGCCGTAACGGCATTGGAGATTTCACCCAAAGCGGCCGCGGTCATTAAATCCCGCGGCGTAAATAATGTTATCCAACAGGATATTTTTTCTTTTAAAAATCAAAAATTCGACACACTTTTACTATTGATGAACGGCATTGGTCTGAGCGGGACTACCGAAGGATTAAAACGCTTTCTGAAACATGCAAAATCTTTGCTCAATCCTGAGGGACAGCTCTTGTTCGACTCTTCGGATATCGCTTATTTATATGAAGGCGAACCTTTCCCGATGAACCATTATTATGGCGAAATAAAATGCAGATATGAATATAAAAAGCAATTTTCTGATTGGATCACCTGGTTATATATAGATCAAAATTACTTGATAAACATTGCAGAGAAATCGGGATTCCATACTGAAATTATTTTTGAAGACGGTAATGACCAATACCTCGTCCGCCTGACGCAACTTTAGAAAATCCCTGAAAAGTGAATTACACTTCAAATTCAGCTTTCAAAAATATTGTTTTTAAGCATTCAAATTCAAAATGCCACTGGTCCGTTTTCTGGTTTCTTCCACTAATCCGGCGTTGTCCCTCAAGGAAATACCATAGGTTGGGATCATGGATTTTAATTTGGATTGCCAAGCCGGGTTTTTTAATTGTTGTGGAAAACACTGTTGCAATAAGTCGAGCATAATGGCAACAGCAGTAGATGCTCCGGGAGAAGCACCTAACAAGGCAACGATATTGCCACCTTCATTGCGTACTAATTCGGTTCCGAATTCTAATTTTCCGCGATCCTCACTGCCTTTTTTGATTACCTGCACTCTCTGTCCGGCAACCGCCAATTCCCAATCCTGCATTTTCGCTTCCGGCATAAACTCTTGTAAAGCCTGCAATCTTTGTTCTGGTTTTTGACGCACTTGTTCAATCAAGTATTTGGTCAACTGCAAATTGTCCAACCCTGCCTGAATCATCGGAACGATATTATTCAAACGCAAGGATGCAGGCAAATCGAGATAAGACCCGTTCTTTAAAAACTTTGTAGAAAATCCTGCATAAGGACCAAAAAGCAATTCTTTTTTTCCATTAATTACCCTTGAATCCAAATGTGGGACAGACATCGGTGGTGCACCGACAGCGGCTTTCCCATAAACTTTCGCATTATGCAGCTCAATTACTTCCCTATTGACACAACGCAACCACTGGCCACTTACAGGAAACCCGCCATAGCCTTTTGCTTCCGGTATTTTTGATTTTTCCAATAAATGTAATGATCCGCCGCCTGCACCAATAAAAACGAATTTAGCACTCAATTCATAATTCTGGCGTTTTTTCAAATCTTCAATGGCAACCAACCAGGGATATTGCCCTTCCAAAGGATCAATATCTGTAACTTCATGACTTCCTTCAATCGAAAAACCGGGCAGCGTATTCAAATATTTAAACAATTGCCTCGTTAATGCGCCAAAATTCACATCCGTGCCAATATCCATTTTGGTGGCAGCAATTTTTTCATGCTCGTCCCGACCTTGCATCATCAAAGGGATCCATTGTTTTAAAGTTTCCGGATCTTCACTGAATTGCATGCCTTTGAATAATGGATATTGCGTTAATGCTTCTACTCTTTTTTTCAAAAATTGAATGTCTTTTTCGCCTCTTACAAAGCTCATGTGCGGCAACGGCCGGATGAAATCAGGCATCAATTGATTTTTTTCCACTAAAAAAGACCAAAACTGTTTCGAAATTTCAAATTGCTCGTCAATCTTCAATGCCTTGGAACAATCAATCGTACCGTCTTCATTTTCAGGGGTATAATTCATCTCACAAAGTGCGGCATGACCCGTACCAGCATTATTCCAGGCATCCGAACTTTCCCCTGCAATCTCATCCAACCTTTCCAGGACTTTTATGCTGCAATCCGGCATCAGCTCTTTCAAAAAAACAGCCAATGTTGCACTCATTATGCCGGCACCGATTAATATAAAGTCAAACTTTTCTTGATTTTCCATTTATAATAAGATTATTATTCTTTCTTTAATTTTCATCCAAACGCTTTTTTCCAATTTTGACAAACCTAAAATTGTAGTATCTTTGTTACTGAGAAACATCAAAAATCAATCCAAAATGTCGGAAGAAATATTAGAACAGCAGTTTCAGCAAAAAATTGATGACGAATTACGCATTGAACCAAAAGACTGGATGCCTGAAAAGTACCGCCAGACCTTGATCCGTCAAATTTCCCAACATGCGCATAGTGAAATCGTGGGTATGCTCCCTGAAGGGAATTGGATAACGCGTGCCCCTTCTTTAAGAAGGAAATCGGTGTTATTGGCAAAGGTTCAGGATGAAGCAGGACATGGATTATACCTTTATAGTGCCGCAGAAACTTTGGGTATATCCAGGGATAAAATGCTGGAACAATTGCATAATGGCACTGCGAAATATTCTTCTATTTTTAATTACCCGACAATTACCTGGGCAGATATGGGCGCAATTGGCTGGCTGGTCGATGGTGCCGCAATCATGAACCAGGTGCCCTTAACCAGGTGCTCTTACGGACCTTACAGCCGTGCGATGGTGCGCGTTTGCAAAGAAGAAAGTTTTCACCAGCGCCAAGGTTTTGAAATAATGCTGACTTTGAGCAAGGGTACGGAAATACAAAAGAAAATGGCACAGGATGCACTCAACCGTTGGTGGTGGCCTTCAATAATGATGTTTGGCCCCAACGATGCGGACAGTCCACATTCTGCACAAAGCATGAAATGGAAAATCAAGAGATTCAGCAATGACGACTTGCGTCAAAAATTCATCGATGTAACGGTGGAGCAAGCAAAAATTTTGGGGATTAGCATTCCGGACAAGGATTTGAAATGGAATGAAGAAAGAGGGCATTATGATTACGGTGAAATCAACTGGGACGAATTTTGGAATGTAGTAAAAGGAAACGGTCCCTGCAATAAAGAGAGGCTGGCGATGCGGAATAATGCATGGGACAATGGGGAATGGGTCAGAGAAGCCGCAACAGCATATGCAAAAAAAAGAAAAGAGCGTGCTGAAAATAAAGAAGCAGCTTAATAAAGCATTTTGAACATTTTTTTTAAGAATTGGTTATTTTACTAAACAATAAAATGGTTTAAGATGGATCGAGACAAAATTAAGAATAAAGGACAAGGACGGTTATTCCAAAGTGAATATATGGAAATGATGACCAAAACACACCCTTTGGTCATATTCAGTATTTATCTCCCGGTGATATTTTTCCTCTTGTATTATGGATATGCTTATTTTTCGTTTTCTTCTTTAAAAATTATAGGCTTATTTTTAGCCGGAGTGCTTACCTGGACTTTGTTTGAATACACTATGCACCGATTCGTATTTCATTTCGTAACCGAAAATCCGAGATTGAAAAAAATCGTTTATACCATTCATGGTGTGCATCATGAATATCCCCGCGATCGGGAACGCTTGTTTATGCCGCCAATCCCGAGTTTGATTATTGCGACTTTGTTATTCACTGTTATGTATGGCGCCATGAGTTGGCAAGCTTTAGCTTTTTTCCCGGGATTTCTCGTCGGCTATTTAGCTTACGGCTCTATGCATTACGCCATCCATGCTTACACACCTCCCAAAGGCTTGAAAGCCTTGTGGCGCAATCATCATTTACACCATTACAAATACCCGGAATTGGGATTTGGGGTCAGCTCCGTGATTTGGGATCATGTGTTTAGGACAATACCACCAAAAAAATAATTTTTGTTTATTGTAAGGGACTTGATATAAGTAACGCTCAATAATTTTAATTTGTATATTACATAAATTCCCACGCACTTTGATACGCGTTTAAGCTTTGCGTATAAGAAATGAAGTTTTCATAAAAAGGCAACATGCTCAATGTTGCACTGTCTCCAATTACCACTAACTTTTTCTTTGCCCTGGTCATTGCCACATTCATCCTTCGGATGTCGGAAAGAAAACCTATCATCTGCGCCCTATTGCTTCTCACTAGACTGATGTAAACAATGTCACGCTCCTGCCCTTGAAAACTATCAATTGTATTAATTGCTATTTTGTTACCATAAACCAATAATTCGGGTACCTGGGTCAATTGATTTTTAAGCTCGCTTATCTGTTCTTTGTAGGGAAAAATGATCCCTATATTTGGAAAGGTTTCTTTTGTGTAATAATGGCTTAAAACTTGGGTAAAGGTTGTTAAGTGTTGTAACAAAAATGCAGCTTCTTCGGGATTACTGCTGCTTGTTCCTTTTTGCTTTTCTTCAAATCCACAACCGGCAGTATCAATGAAAGAGAGTGCAATATCTTCGGGGAGTAACAATTGTTTTGCCACAGAATTATGTGCTTTTAATCTTCCTTCATAAAAGACTTTTGAAGAATACTGCATAATGTATTCATTCATTCGGTATTGCTCTTCCAATAAAACTACTGCTTCCGGATGCAGCTGCACACATTTTTCAAATAAAGTAGTGCTTAACCCATTTTTAGCAGCTTCAATAGATTTAATCGTGGGCGGCAATTGACAATGATCACCCGCCAAAACAACTTTCTGGGCTTTTAAAATTGGAATCCAGTTAGCCGGCTCCAATGCCTGGGCGGCTTCGTCAACCACCACAGTTTCAAATTGCGCATTACTGATTGTATAATGGTTGGAACCCACTAAAGTAGCGGTAATCACTTGCGCCCCTTCAATTAAGTCATTGATGATATACTGTTCCGTTTTGCTCACAATTTGCATGATGTCATGAGCTTCTTTAAACAAAGCTTTTCTTTGTTCCCGCTCTGCCTTTCCAAAGTTCTTTTTGTACTGATGCGCCATATCCCTAAAGGCATTAGCTTGCTTTTTTAATTCCCTGATTTGCTTCATGCCGATGTGCCGAGCCACCTGAGCATCCAAAGTAAGTGACATTAATTCTTCTGAAACCCGGGCGGGATTCCCAATGCGAAGCACTTTTAAACCTTGCTTGAACAATTTGGCACTTAACAGATCTACAGCCGTGTTGCTTGGTGCCAACACCAATATTTGTTGCTGTTTTTCTCTGATCAAGGTTTTTATCGCTTCCACCAAAGTTGTTGTTTTTCCTGTTCCTGGTGGGCCATGCACAATTGCCAACTCGTTGGCATCAAAAATTTTATTAACCGCCTGCTGTTGCTTTTCATTTAAGGCAGGGGAAATATAAGGCTTCTCCAAGTTATTGAAACTGGCTTGTTTTTGACCAGTTAAAACATCAATCAGTTGATTGTTTTCGTTTGATAAAACTGTTGCTTTATCTAATGCAGCAAACATTTCTTTATAACTATTATCATCAAAGAGCAAATCAATACCTAATTTCCCATTACGCGACCAATCGGGCAATTCGTCGGTTTTAAAAGTAACCTTCATCCGATTCCCACTTTGAAAGGTAATAATCCCATCTATCTTATCTTGTTTTGCATCATGGTTGGAAAACAACATAGCAGTGGCACCAAATCGGAAGTGATGTGGCAAATCATGATGGGCAGTGCGTTCCAATTCCACAATCAAATAATCTCCTACCCCTGTTTCTAAACCTTTTATCGCAATTGGGTACCACGATAACCCATTATTGCGCCTTTCATTTATTGAAGCGGACTCCGTTAATTTCAAATAAGATCTGCGGTCTTCCTCTTGTTCAATTTTAAGTAAGTCAACTAGTTTTTTGAAATAATCCATGAGCAAAGGTAAGGATTAGTGTAATGAACATGCTTTAAGAAAGTGATTGTATGCTCAACTTTAAAATAAACAAAAACACCAAAAGCACCTGTTTAATAGGTGCTTTTGGGCAAAAATTACTTTATATAAAGAAAAAGAAAGAATTAAGCTATTGCAGCAATTCTTTTAGCCAATCTTGATTTAATGTGACCAGCTTTATTTTTGTGGATTACATTATTTTTCGCTAATTTGTCAATCATGGAAATAACTTTTGGAAGTTGCTCTGTAGCGGCTTCTTTTTCAGTTAATGCAAGAATGTTTTTAATTGCGTTTCTTGTAGTCTTTCCATAGTAACGATTATGGTCACGGCGGCTGGCGCTTTTACGAGTAGACTTCTTGGTAGCTTTATGATTTGCCATTATGATTTACTTATTTCTATTTTTAATTGGGCTGCAAAGTTAATATATTTAATTTACAACCCAAACTTTATTTTACATTATTCTAATTTCGGAGTTTTTTTCGATAAAACTCTTCTTTTCAATGAACTGATCCAATTTGTCTTTTGGTATCCTTAGATTAAAAGTACTTCCTGCTTTGTAATTATCCAAAAAATCAAAGTAATCATAATTCCAACGCCCCAACAAGCGACGGTCAATAGACAAAACGGATGATATCAATTCAATATCCAAAGGTTTACTAATTCTAATAATTGCCATCGTCCTGACTTCATCCTCTGAGAACCGGGCCAACAAAGGGTTACTGTGCTTTTTGACGGCAATGTTTTTCCCGGACTTCCTGTCCAGTGACGCCCAATCAAAGTTAGAAGGCAATCCTGGTTTGATATAATCCTGAAGCCGTTCCATAATCGTTGCCGTGGCCACGAATGCCATTACATGATTTTGGGTTTCTTTAGGAAGGTAAGGTTTTAATGACCAAAAATCACTTTTGCCGGTTCTTTTCATTGCATTAATCACGGGTCGGGGTCCGCTATTATAAGCGGCTATGACCAATAACCAATCATCAAACTGATCATAAAGCAAACTTAGGTATTTCGCAGCTGCATGCGTAGATTTGTATAAATCCTTTCTGTCATCACGCTTACCGTTTACAGTAAGTCCCATCATCTTCGCCGTAGGTGTCATAAATTGCCAATAACCAACTGCACCAACCGGGGAGCGCGCATCTTTGTTTAAGGCAGATTCGATTACTGCAAGATATTTCAATTCCTGTGGAAGCCCGTTTTTTTCCAAAAGGGTTTCCATAACATCCAATGTGCTGTTTTTACCATCTACTAGATTCAATCTTCTTGAAAAATTACTGAAATAACTTTTGCAATAACTGACCATCAAGTTATTCATCTTTCCATAATAATCAAGTTCGCCAATTAAAGGAACGGTCTTAAAAGCGGAGACGACTTCATCCTCCTTAATTTTTTGAATTGGTTGACTTTCAGCTTTCTTAGCAATTGGCATTATGATGCTATCAGGCTTAATAAATTTTGTACCGGATGTAAGCATTACATTGTCATCAGAAGATGCTTCTAAAAGAGCAAGCTGTTTACCATCCGTTGTAGGTTTCTTTTCCTGCGCTGAAAGCAACACGGGTAAAGATATCATTACTGCGCAGAAAATTGGTTTCCATTGCATAATTAATCGTTTATTGTTTGGCGGTTAAAATGCAACCGGATTCGTGAAAACCGGCCGTTGTATAAAAAAAGCAAAATATTGCCCCTTAAATTGATTGTCGCCTAAAAAGAAACAATTAATTTAAGAAGCAGTATTTAAATAGTCCCTATGCTGGATCTATTGGTTTCGTCGTGTTCGTTTTTTGAGCAGCAGAATTATCGTTCATTCCAGATTCAATATCTTTTTTAATACCTTCTTTGGCATCATTGAACTCACGAATACCTTTACCAATTCCTTTGGCTAATTCAGGGATTTTTTTCCCACCAAACAAAATAACCACTACGAGCACAATCCAAAGCCATTCCATTCCACTTGGTAAAGACAATAGCATTATTGGGTTACTGGATAATATTTCCATTTCTGATTTTATTTAAAAGTAATTATTCAAAGGTAATAGTTTCCCCTTAAATAAATCGCCTTTAATTTATTTTTTAACGCTTGGTTTCTTAAATAAAACCAAAATTTAAAAGGCATTTTACTTTTCATCTTTGTGTTTCAAATGCTTTTTTGAAGCAAGGAATATAATAAAACCGTGATGCTCAGCAATCTTTGATCCACCGTTTCTCATTTCGAATGAAGCCGTGAAATGGAAACAATCCATTTTGGTAAAAAGTTGCTTCCACTTCAATTTTAATACTGTTATAAAAAATGAATATCAAATTGCTTATCAAGTAACTATTCTAACCACTATGACACAAAGATTTCCACGAAGCGCACAAGGTTTTTTGTGAGCCTTATGCCTTATGTGTGCCCCTTGTGGTTTTAAATTCAAACTGTTAGCTGTAATTTGGCATCCCTCAGGAGAAATATTGAGCGCTCCTAAACAGTAAAAAGAGCGCAAACGAATTTGCGCTCTTTTTATCAAAAATCAATTTCAATTTATTACTTCCTGATATTTTCAAAAATCATTGCTGCGCCCTGCCCTACCCCAATGCACATGGTAGCTAATCCATATTTTGAATTTCTTTTTTGCATTTCGTACAATAAAGTTGTTGCAATCCTTGTCCCACTGCATCCTAAAGGATGGCCTAATGCAATGGCACCGCCGTTTACATTTACTATCTCAGGGTTTAATTTCAATTCACGCATACAGGCGATGGATTGGGAAGCAAAAGCTTCGTTCAATTCCACCAAATCCAGATCTTCTACTTTCAAGCCTGCCCTTTCCAATGCTTTTTGGGAAGCGGGAACAGGTCCCATGCCCATAATTGCCGGGTCAACGCCGGCAATGGCGCGGCTTACGATTTTTGCAATGGGTTTTAAATCGTATTTTTTCACCGCTTCGGCAGATGCCAGGATCATGGCTGCCGCACCATCATTTACCCCGCTGCTGTTTGCTGCCGTTACCGTTCCGTCTTTTTTGAATGCAGGTTTCAATGCTGCCAATTTTTCCATTGGTGAAAACCTCGGGTGTTCATCCTCTTTCACGATTTCTGTTTTTCCTTTCCCTAATTGAACGGTTACCGGAACAATCTCCGCTTTGAATTTCCCTTCCTGAAAAGCTGTTTGGTACTTCTCCTGACTATTATAGGCAAATTCATCTTGCTCTACTCTTGTAATATGCCAGCGATCGGCAACATTTTCGGCTGTTTCACCCATGCTGAATGGATGATGCAATGCGGATAATTCAGGGTTGGCAAAACGCCAGCCAATTGTGGTATCGTACATTTCTGGAGACCTTGAAAAAGCAGAATCAGATTTCGCCACTACAAAAGGTGCCCGGCTCATGCTTTCCACGCCACCGGCTATATAAATTTCCCCGTCGCCAGCCATTATCGCACGGCTTGCATCCATTATGGCCTGCAAACCTGAAGCACAAAGCCTGTTTACCGTATTCCCGCCAACAGTTATGGGCAATCCAGCCAGCAAAGCCGCCATGCGGGCCACATCCCGATTATCTTCACCGGCCTGATTGGCCGCACCCGCAATAACATCCTCAATTGCATTTACATCTATTGTCGGATTACGGTCCACCAATGCTTTGATGACCAATGCCAACATATCGTCCGGGCGGACTTTACTCAATGCACCACCATATTTCCCGATTGGCGTACGGACGGCATCTATAACAAATACTTCTTTCATTATTTTTATTTTTTACTGCGTAATATTAATTCAAATTCCTGTTTGGTATTTTCCAAGTTGCTGCAATGCGTTATTTACTAATTCGGAGCTTTGCGTTCCGAGCAGTAACTTTTTCCCGTTTGTAAATATGATTTGAATGCCGATATTCCCCGAAACATTATAGGCATTACCTTTTCCGAACAAACCGACCCTAAGTCCCCAACCTCCATATTCCCATAAAGGTTTATACTGCCGGACATAGATTTCAGCAATTTCATTCCAGGGGAAAAATTTACTTTTCAAATGAAAAGGAAAAAACCGAACAAATACGCCTTCTGTTTTGATTTCCGTTTTTAAGGACATCAGCACGAATAATAGCCAAATCACAATAAGGGGAATAAACTGCATTAAATCTATTGCTTTGAAATCCAATGCAATCGTTTTATTTTCCTGATAATTCCTAAACATTGTAATGGCAAAAGGCAGCAATAAAAGCAGCCAAAGCCACCATTGCCTAAATTTTTGCTTTTCCGAAAATAAAACCATGGTTTACGAATTGAAAATTAAAAACAGCTCACAACTAATTATTTGATTACTTCCAATTCCTTTCCCACTTTAATGAAAGCATCGATTGCTTTTTCCAGCTGTTGTTTTTCATGCGCAGCCGAAATCTGGATCCTGATCCGTGCCTGACCTTTGGGTACAACCGGGAAGAAAAAGCCAATGACATACACGCCTTCATCCAATAATCTTGCCGCCATTTTTTGTGCCAACACTGCATCATAAAGCATAAGCGGAACAATAGGATGATGTCCTGGCTTAATGTCAAAGCCTGCGGCGGTCATCTTTTCCCTGAAAAACAAAGTATTTTCTTCTAATTTATCCCTTAATTCAGTAGTTTCATTCAACATGTCTAAAACTGCGATCGTGCCGCCGACAACGGAAGGCGAAACGGTGTTGCTGAATAAATATGGCCTGCTGCGCTGACGGAGCATGTCGATGATTTCCTTTTTTCCGCTTGTGAATCCGCCGGATGCGCCACCCAATGCTTTTCCCAAAGTGCTGGTAATGATATCAATCCTATCCATAACACCGCAAAGTTCATGCACGCCACGGCCGTTTTTCCCCATAAATCCGGAAGAGTGGCTTTCATCAATCATCACTAAAGCGTCGTATTTATCCGCCAAATCACAAATTTTATCCAATTGTGCAATCGTGCCGTCCATTGAAAATACGGAATCCGTAACAATCAACCTTGTGCGCGCCTCTTTATGCTCCTGCAATTGTTTTTCCAAATCAGCCATGTCATCATGATTGTACCTTGCTCTTTTTGCTTTACACAAGCGCACCCCATCAATAATGGATGCATGATTTAAAGCATCTGAAATAATCACATCCTCTTCATTCAACAATGGTTCAAAAACCCCGCCGTTGGCATCAAAACACGCTACATATAATATGGTATCTTCCATACCCACGAATTTGGATAATTTTTGTTCCAATTCTTTATGAATATCTTGTGTCCCGCAAATAAAACGAACGGAACTCATGCCGTAACCCCGGTTATCCAAAGTGGATTTCGCGGCTTCCAGGACTTTAGGATGGTCAGACAAGCCCAAATAATTATTAGCACAAAAGTTCAATACTTTTTTACCTTTTACCGTAATTTCAGGACCTTGGACAGATTCGATGATCCTTTCGTTCTTGTATAATCCGGCATTTTCAATTTCCATTAATTCGTCTTGCAATCTTTTATAAAAAGTGGATTTCGGCATGATTTATTTTTTTCAGCAAAGCTAAAGAAAAATGTATGCAAAAAGAATTTGAACATTCGATGAACTAAATTTATCTTTGATTTTTTAATCGTATTCATTTTTTTTAAAAATACAATTATGCGTTGGAGAGGTGGAAGGGAAAGTACGAATGTAGAAGACAACCGGGGCGGCTCAGGCAAAAAAGTAGCCCTTGGCGGTGGCATAGGTGCCATAATCATCGTCATCATCAGTTTGATAACTGGAAAAGATTTGTCGGGGATTTTACAATTCTTAGACGGCGGCAATCAGTTTACGCAGTCACAACCACTTAGCCCTGGCGCAAACGATTCCACTTCTCAAATGGTCCGGGTAGTTTTAGGAAGTACCGAAGATGTGTGGTCAAAAATTTTTCAAGATGGAGGATCGACTTATACGGAGCCTGCTTTAAGAATGTTTACGCATTCTGAACAAAGCGCCTGTGGCGGCGCGGCCGCAGAAATGGGCCCCTTTTATTGTCCGGCAGATCAAAAAATTTATATCGACCTTTCCTTTTGCAATGAGCTCAGGACGAGATTTAAAACGCCCGGTAATTTCGCCATTGCCTATGTAGTGGCGCATGAGGTCGGCCACCATGTACAAAACTTATTGGGCATTTCCGAACAAGTACAAAAAATGCGAGGCAGGCTCAGTGAAGCAGATTATAACAAACTGTCCGTAAAATTAGAATTACAGGCGGATTTCCTAGCCGGCGTTTGGGCTTATCATGAACGCCAGACTACGGGAATGATAGAACCCGGCGATTTGGAGACCGCCCTGAGTGCAGCCAGCGCCATAGGCGATGACAAATTGCAACAGGAAGCGCAAGGGTATGTCGTCCCAGATGCTTTTACTCATGGGACTTCCAAGCAAAGAATGTATTGGTTCAAAAAAGGTTTCACCACCGGAGATATGAGCCAGGGGAAATTTGAAAATATTAATTAGTTAGACTTGAGGTTTGAGACATGAGATTGGAGATTTTTTTCAATCTCATGCTCCAACCCTCATTCCTAAACCACTCAATCCTAAAAAATGTCTATACAAGTAAATAATCTGACTAAAATATTTGGCGAGCAAAAAGCCGTTGATACTATTTCTTTTGAGATTCATCCGGGAAATATCGTTGGATTTTTGGGACCTAATGGCGCCGGAAAATCCACGACCATGAAAATGCTGACTACTTTTATTCCGCCAAGTTCCGGAACAGCGACGGTGTGTGGTTTTGATGTGGAAAAAGATGCCATGGAAGTACGCCGGAATGTCGGTTATTTACCGGAAAAAAATCCTTTGTATTATGATATGTATGTCCGGGAATTTTTGAATTTTACCGCAGATGTTCATCAGTTGGGCAATTTGAAAAAAAGCAGGGTTGATGAAATGATTTCCATTACAGGTCTGGAAAAAGAAGTGAAGAAAAAGATAGGTTCGCTTTCCAAAGGTTATAAACAAAGGGTTGGTTTGGCACAAGCCATGATCCACCAGCCGAAAGTATTGATTTTGGATGAGCCCACAAGTGGTTTGGATCCCAATCAAATCGTGGAAATCAGGGATTTAATTTTGGATATAGGAAAAGAAAGAACCGTTTTATTGTCAACACACATTATGCAGGAAGTGCAGGCAATGTGCAATCGGGTCATCATCATCAATAACGGCAAAATCGTTGCAGATGACTTAATTGAAAACATCCACTCCGCCAATACTAAATTAATTAGTTTAATCGTTGAATTTGACAAGTTTTTAGCTGTAGAAAAAATGATGGTTTTGGTAAACCAAACCAACATTAAATCCTTAGGCAACAACCGTTGGCAAATCAATACCGAGCAACCAGAATCCCTACGGAAAGAACTAATGCGCTGGTCGCTTGAAAACGATATTGCTATTTTGGGTCTGCAAACAGAAAGTCAGAGTTTGGAAGATGCATTTAGGGATTTGACGAAAGGGGAATAATCTCCCTTAAAAGTCAAAATACTTTTAAATTTAAATCTATCAATAATGAGCAAGTACCTTTGTGGCTATTATTTTTTGCCACTAAGTCCCAAAGTTCTTCAGATGGAATTTTGAATTTACACCAATTTACATTGAGAATCCCTAAAATTAAAAAACTAAAGGAGTTTTATTGAAAATAAAAATATGCAATAAAAACAAAGGATGCCTAAATTCTTTTCAAAGCCAATAAAAAAATTAAAGCATTGCCCACCACAACAATTTTGCACTATTTTTACCCCAATCTTTCGTCCCCTTTTTCAAGTCTTCCAAAAACTCATCCCGATTCACATGATTACTTTTCTTTTCAGGTTTGAAGGCGGCAATTTCTTGTGGCCCCAATTCTACGCTCATTGCAAACCAAGTTGTATACAATCTTGGAATAGCAAGTCCTAAAATCATCCCTGGCAGTCCGTTCATTCCTTCAGGACCGCCACTCACCATAATATCAACGGTATAAAACGCAACCACAACAACGCTGTCATCAATTGTGGTTACGGCTTTCCGACATAAATACCCTGCGATCGGACGCATTTCATCCTCTATTTTCCAATCATAATGCTGTATCGTATCCGTAATCAGATAGTTATTTTCGTAAGCTGATTTTTGGGCGATTACCTTTTTGCCCGGAAATTCGGTATATACTTTGTTTTTTGCAGCAAAGGCAGAACCAAAAGAAAAATTGAAACCCTTTTGCTCTACCTCCTTTTCATGCTGATACAAACTTGCGTCTTTGTTGAATGACAGGCTAAACTCATCCACTTTGAATGCAGCCATTTTATCCAACATTGATTTCATCCATTCGTTATCTGAATCCTCGGTCTGAATCTGCATTTTTAGATTTGTTTTCTTTTCGAACATAATTTTTCCCTGCGAAATAATTTGGGTAAATCCAGAACAGGAAATGAAGCAAAAACAAATGGTTATTAAACTATTTTTCATCCTTATGTTGATTGTTATATTAAATTAATTATTCCGAAATAAATATGCTGGAAGAAGGAGCCTTCGTTCCTGTTTTCGTAAAATTCCAAGTCAGGCTCAACAAGAAGTAGCGCTTGATAGTATTATAAGATGTTTCAGAAATTTGATTAGGCGTATTGTACCGGTTATATCCCAAATTCTGGTTCAGGATGTCATTCACATATAATCTTGCCACAAGGGAACGGTCTTTTAAAAAGGATTTACTTGCATAGGCCGTCCAAAAAAATACATTGTTGTTTTTTTCCTGCGGGTCTAATTTTTGACGTATATTCCATTCAATCCCTGTACCTAATTGAAAACGAAAAGGCAGCATTACGGAACCATCGAAATTTTGGTTGAATGCCCAATAATTTGTTTTGATATCTGGGCGGATAGAAGAACGCGAATCTGTATATTGAGGTGATAAAGAATAACTTACATTAAAAGTTGTATCTTGGTTATAACGCAAATAAAGATTAGGCGCAATACTTGTATTGGAATTAATATTTGCATCGCCATTGATGAAGTCATTTATCCTGGAATAATTACCATTTAAACCAAAGCTCGGATGTAAGTTGCCGATCTTTTTAAGGCTGTAATTAGCATAAGCATTTGCATTGAAGTTACCATTTACATTGACATATTGATAGGTCCGGCGACCACTAATATCAATAAACTGCCTTTGGCTAATGGCATCTTGAACAAAAGAAAAATTCATGCCAACCATCGTATATTGACCCGAAAGCATTTTATAGTTATAAAAGTTTAAATTGAAATTATGGTTAAACTCCTGCTTCAAGTTTGGATTTCCAATGGCAATATCCAGAGGATTTTCATTTTGCCTTAGTGGTTGCAGTTGATTGATGTCAGGTTGTTTGGTACTACCATTGTAATATAACCTGAAATTACTTTGCCGGGATCTTTTAAAAGTAAAACCCACACTTGGAAAAAAATTAAAGTTGGCATAAGAAATAGTAGAATCCAACATTTTATCTATTTGTTTGTATTGGGTATTCGAAACATTTCCACCGAAGTTAAGCGATATTTTTTCCCAATTAATACGAATATTCGCACCACCTTGATTCTCAAACGAATTGTATTCATAATTGCTGCTGTAAAGCTCATTCAAAACATCCATTTGACTACCGTTTCCCCGATCATAGGAATTATTCAAAGATTGATTGCTGTTGGACGATAATCCGTAATTCAATTCTAAAAATATTTTTTCAGACAAAGGTTCCGTATAAGTAAATTTGGAATTGAAATTTAGGTTTTTGTTCTCATTTTCTTTTCTTTGATCAATCACATATGCACTATCTATTGCAAATAAATTATAATTTGATTTTTGAAATCCGGAACCATTTCCTTCTCCCCAATCCCCATTTAGTCTCGCAGAAAATGAGCGGCCTTTCTTACTGAATCTTTTCCAGTAAAACAAAGTCCCGTTCAACGATTGGTTGTCATTCTTCTGCTCCTGATTGTTTTCTATATTATTGATTAAACTACCATTTAAAGCTGCGGACTCTGATTTAGAAAAGGTATTCCTAAACCCGGTAGTATAGCTACCATTCAAAGTCAGCCTTATGGAGGATGAGCTGTCAATTTCATATTCAGTGCTTGTATTGATATTGTGTGCTTGCGTTCCTGAGGATTGTGTATTATTTTGTTGATTCACATACTGGGTATCTGGCAAAATAAATTGTGTCCTGTTATTGCTAATGGCTTCCGATATATTATCGGAATAACGGTAACCTGAATTAAATTTCAATTTATTATCAAACCATTTATTATTATATTGCGTACCTGCACTCCATGATTTGGGAATACCTTGCCCGTTAAATGAATTTCCCCCTTGAGACATCCTTCCACCACTAACGAACATTCCTTCCCCTGATCCATATTTACTTTGATCAGACCAATCCAAGCCGGTCGTATTGGTATTAGACATTGTCCCATATGCGGATATTTTTCTTTTCTTGGTAAAAGAATTGATCATGGCTTGGTTTTCCCAATATTCCGGCAAACCGCCCCCCAATCCTACTTTTCCAAAATAGCCCTGTTTAGCTTCATCTTTTAATTTCAAATTGATAGTTTTTATTTTTTCGCCGTCATCAATTCCAGTAAATTCAGCCTGGTCACTTTTTTTGTCAAATACCTGGACTTTATCGACAGTAGAGGCACGCAAAGTCTTGGAAACAACCGCAGGATCATCGCTAAAAAACTCTTCGCCATCCACCAACATTTTTTGCACTTTTTCGCCATAAGCCTTTATGGAACCATCTTTGCTGATTTCGATTCCCGGCAGTTTTTTCAATAATTCGTCCACATTATCATATTGCCGGGTTTGAAAACTATCCGCATTAAATTCTACCGTGTCGCCTTTGATCACGATCTTTTGCCGGTCTTTTATGATGACCTCCTCCAAAACATGCCGTTTGGAAAGTAAGGGGATTTGCCCCAGGTCCATATCTTTTTCTACCTGGACAACATCGGTATATTCTGCAAAATTAGGGTGTGCCCCTAATAAAATATATGCTCCGGCCTGGCTGACCTTTAAGCTAAACTTCCCGTTTTCATCCGTTCTTGTAAAAGACTGTAAAATAGAATCCGAAACCCTAATCAAAGAAACCGAGCTATAAATAGTGGATGAAAAATTAAAAGTATCCTTTACCGTTCCGGAAACAGAAAAACTTTGTTGGGCCTGAGTAGTAAAAATAGAAAAAAGGAGACATAAAAATAGAAATGATTGTCGCATATAACTTAAAATAATGCTTTAAAACCAGCAAAGTAGTAATAATATTTTAAAAATAGAAATCAGCCAAACAGATTTCTTGATTTAATGTAATGATTAACTAATAAGACTTAACTTTGTGGATTAAATTATTTTTCAATAAAATAGTAGCAAAATATTATTGAGCAAAAAAAACGAACACCTTTGACATTTAGTGATTTTCAATTAGATGTTGCCGTTTTGGACGGTATACATTCCATGGGTTACAAAAACCCAACCCCAATTCAGGAACAAGCCATTCCTTTAATTTTACAAAAAAAAGATTTAATCGCTTGCGCACAAACCGGAACGGGAAAAACGGCAGCTTTTGTTTTACCGATCCTTCAAAAAATATTACAACTTCCGGCCGATGGCATCAATACGCTCATCCTCGTGCCAACCAGGGAATTAGCAATCCAAATTGACCAACAAATCGATGCAATGAGTTATTTTATTGATGTAAAATCCATCGCCGTCTATGGTGGTGGAAGCGGCATCAATTGGGCACAACAAAAAAAAGCCTTAAAAACAGGAACAGATATCATCATTGCAACTCCCGGCCGACTCATTGCGCAAATGCAAATGGGCGGTTTTGATTTCTCCAAGCTCCGGCATTTAATATTGGACGAAGCGGACAGGATGCTTGATATGGGTTTTTCCGAGGACATTCTCCACATCGTAAATGCCTTGCCCAAAGAACGGCAAACATTATGTTTCAGTGCCACCATGCCACCAAAAATAAGGGCACTCACAAAAAAAATACTGCATAACCCCGAAGAAATCAGTATCGCTGTATCGCAACCGGCAAAGGGTATCCGCCAATTGGCTTATCGCGCATTCGATGAACAAAAATTAAAATTAACGGAAGAAATCCTGCAAGACAAGCAGTATCAAAGCGTCATTATTTTTTCATCAAGCAAGGACAAAGTGAAGAAATTGGAAGGGAACCTAAGGCGGGCAAAAGTTGCCGCCCGCGCATTCCATTCCGATTTGGATCAGGAAGCAAGAGAAGCTTTGATGCAGGATTTCAAAAACCACAAAGTAAATGTATTGGTAGGGACTGATATACTTTCCCGTGGGATCGATGTTGAAGGCATTGATTTGGTCATTAATTTCGATGTCCCCCACGATGCAGAAGATTATATCCACCGCATTGGCAGAACGGCAAGAGCCGCAAGCACTGGAACAGCCATCACTTTCGTGAACGAAAAAGACCAAAGGAAATTCCTTGCCATCGAACGGCTGATTGAGCAACCCATTGAATTAGTGCCCCTGCCGGAAAGTTATGGCACCGGACCGACTACATTATCCTCTGCTCCAAGAAACAATGGGAAACCCACGGCAAAAAAGAACAACTGGAAATCAGGAAAGAAACCAAACAAAGAAAAGGAAATTTCCAAAGAAAGTACACAAAAATAAAAAAGAAAACCATTATTCCTCCTCAGAAATAATGGTTTTCTTTTTCTTCAGGCTATTACTTTCTTTTATATAGAGAAAAAATACCACTCCTTCTTCTTAGGCTACCGTGTTTTAAATATTCTGAAATAAGGACTTCTTTTTTATAAAGTCTTGTACCGCTTTAGTCACGATGGACATTCAATAAAAATAATCCTTTTCTTATAAGATGCACCTTTAACCCGGACATCCCTAAATGTAAAAAAGCATACCCTAAGGTATGCTTTTTTGACAAAAACAATATAATAAATTAGATTAAACTAACATTAACTGCGTTTGGACCTTTTTGGCCATCTCTCATTTCGAAAGTTACTTTATCTCCTTCACGGATTTCAGAATTCAAATCTGAAACATGAACGAAAACATCTTTTCCTCCGTTAGATGGTGTAATAAAACCAAATCCCTTGGTTTCATTGAAAAACTTTACTGTACCTTCTTGCATTTTGTTTTGGTATATAAATTAATAAAGAACAAAGGTAAATCAAAACTTTGAAATAAAATCACAAAACAAATTATTTATTTTAATTTACTTTCCGCAGCTTCGTCGATGGCTTGCGCCAGCTTCCTGTCTTTTTCCGTTATTTTATCACCGGCATCATGCGAGGAAAGCCAGAATTCCAATACATTATAAGTATTTTTCCAAGTCGGATGGTGATCTTGTTTTTCCGCAATCAATGCCACTTTTGTCATAAAAGAAAAGGTGTCTTTAAAATCGACGAACTTAAATTCCCGATAGAGTTTGTCGTCAATTTCTTGCCAAGCGTTATTATTTTTCATAAATTACGATATTTAATGGAATACAACAAAACAAGACTTCAATTGTTGTATTACCATAAAATGGAAAACATACAAAGCATGTCCTATTCACAACAATACCAAAGCGTTCGGCAACATTCAATCGATATTTGCCAACCGCTGCAAAAAGAAGATTTCGTAGTGCAGCCAATTTTGGATGTAAGTCCACCAAAATGGCATTTGGCGCATACGACCTGGTTTTTTGAAACATTTATTTTAAAACCCAATATGCCGACTTATGTTGAATTTAATCCGGCTTATCATTTCATTTTCAACAGCTATTATGAAACAATGGGACCAAGGGTAAGGCGTATTAACCGGGGTGCGCTCAGCCGTCCAACCGTGGATGAAATCATGGCATATAGAAATCATGTGGATGATGCCGTGTCCTTGTTTTTATCGGATCCCATAAATGAGGAATTGATCGAACTTCTGGAAATTGGCATGAACCACGAACAACAGCATCAGGAATTAATGATTTATGATATAAAATACATACTGGGCAACAACCCCTTATTTCCGGTTTATAAAGAACAAAATGTAGATGACCGAGAATATCCCTTCATCCAAAATGAAGCCATCATCATTCCGGAAGGGATTTATGAAATCGGGAAAGGAAATGAATCGTTCGGCTTTGACAACGAAAAGAAAAAGCATAAAATATATTTGGAAAAGTATGCAATCGATGCGCAATTAATTACCAATGAAGCGTACCTGCAATTTATCCTGACCGGTGGCTACAAAGATTTCAGGTATTGGCATTCAGATGCTTGGGAATGGCTGAAAACCAATGACATTCAAGCACCTTTATATTGGCATCTGGTCAACGATGAATGGCATGAATACACGCTTTCAGGATTGCATCCGTTAATCCTGAACCGTCCGGTTTGCCACATCAGTTTTTACGAAGCCTCCGCATTTGCAGCCTGGGCAGGAATGCGCTTGCCAACTGAGGAAGAATGGGAAATCGCGTCCGATAAATTCAATTGGGGACAGCGCTGGGAATGGACGGAAAGTGCCTACCTCCCTTACCCGGGATTCAAAAAAGCGGAAGGCGCGATTGGCGAATACAATGGAAAATTTATGGTCAACCAAATGGTATTAAGGGGTGCGTCCGTTGCAACACCTGCAGGTCATAGCAGAAAAACATACCGGAACTTTTTTCAGGCAGAAATCCGTCACCCGTTTTCAGGGATACGGCTTGCACAAACAATTTAAGAACAAAACATTTTATTCATTCATGACGAATAACAGCTTTTATAATGATGTAATAACTGGCTTGAGCAAAGAAAACAAGCAGTTGAATTCAAAATATTTTTATGACGCAACCGGCGATGCGCTTTTTCAAAAGATCATGCAGTTACCTGAGTATTACCTGACGAAATGCGAATTGGAAATCCTGTCGGATAAGAAGGAAGAAATCATCACTTCTTTTATAAAACCCGATACTGCCTTTGATGTCGTGGAACTGGGCGTAGGCGATGCTTCCAAATCTATTTGCATATTGGAAAGTTTGCAAAAAAAGCAAACCAACTGGCAATATTTCCCTATCGACATCTCACCGGATATCCTTAAAGAAGTTGAGCAAAAAATAAGCAATAAAATCCCCGACATACAAATAAAAGGTCTGGCAGGCGAATACTTCGATATGATGGAGCAAGTGAAAGGCTATTCCAACAAAAACAAGATTGTATTTTTTCTTGGATCCACGATCGGAAATTTTGAAAAAAAAGAAGCAGCCACCTTCCTGAAAAAATTGAAAAGCTATCTCCTGCCTGGCGATTTTTTATTGATCGGTTTTGATTTGGTAAAAGACCCCGAAATTATTTTAAAGGCATATAACGACAACGAAGGGGTCACGAAATCGTTCAACCTCAATTTACTCCAAAGGATCAATAAGGAATTAGGCGGCGATTTTAATTTAAAAGATTTCAGCCATTACCCCATGTTTCACAACAATTCAGGAGCCTGCGAAAGTCATTTGATCAGCTTAAAAGCCCAGGAAGTAAAAATTGGTGAACATATTTTTACCTTTAAAGAAAACGAAACTATTTTTATGGAGATTTCCCAAAAATATAATATTGATGAAGTGGACGAAATGGCCGAAGCATGTGGGTTTTTAAAAGTCGAAAATTTCACGGACAAGAAAAAATGGTTTTTGGATACGGTTTGGGAAGTGAAGTAACCCTTGGATTTCAAGAAAGTCAAAAAAAGAAAGAGATTACTTATATATTAAGCAACCTCTTTTCTTTTTCTCTTATCAAACTTTTTTATCCTCTTACCTAAATCAACACATCTCCAGTCATTTCCTTCGGAATTTCAATACCCATATATTGCAAAATAGTAGGCGCAATATCCCCCAGTTTGCCAGGGTTCAAATGTCCGACATAATCATTGGAGACCAAAATAAAGGGAACTGGATTTAAGGTATGTGCCGTATTGGGACTACCGTCTTCATTGATCAAATAATCGGAGTTGCCGTGATCGGCAATCAGGAAAACGGCATAATCATTTTTCAAGGCTTCCGGTACTAATTTAGAAACGCATTCATCTACTGTTTCCGCAGCTTTTAGGGCGGCTTCCCAAACACCTGTATGTCCCACCATATCCGTATTTGCAAAATTCAAACAAATGAAGTCCGCGCTTTTTTGAGCTATTTCAGGCAAAATGGCTGCCGTAATTTCCCTTGCACTCATTTCCGGTTTAAAATCATAAGTGGGCACATCTTTTGGGGACGGTATCATGATTCTTCTTTCACCTTTAAAAGGTGCTTCCCTTCCACCTGAAAAGAAAAAAGTCACATGCGGATATTTTTCCGTTTCCGCTATCCTGATTTGTTTCAAATGATGGGCTTCTATTACTTCTCCTAAGGTTTGTTTTAAATTGTCGTTCCTGAATAAAACCGGGATATTTTTAAACTCATGGCTATATTCCGTCATCGTGATGAAATGCAAGGAAAGCGGATTCATGGAAAATTCAGGAAAAGCTTGTTGTGTAAGCACTTGCGTAATTTCGCGACAACGATCGGTCCTGAAATTGAAACAAATTACTGCATCGCCTTCTTCAATATTCCCAACCGGCTTATTTTGTTCATCAACAACAATGATCGGTTTTATAAATTCATCCGTAACACCTTGTTCATAAGATGATGCCAATGCCGCTAAAGGGTTTTGTGTTTGTACACCCGTTCCATGGACTAAGGCATCATAGGCAATTTTAATCCTTTCCCATCTTTTATCCCGGTCCATTGCATAAAAGCGACCGGTTATGGATGCTATTTTCCCATCTATATTTTTCACAAAACCAGCTAAATCCCTCAGGAAACCCATACCACTTTTAGGATCAGTATCCCTGCCATCCGTAAAAGCATGAATATTAAAATCCGAAACACCAGCCTGATGGGCGTAATTACACAATGCTTTGATATGACTAATCTCAGAATGAACACCGCCATCGCTGACCAGACCTATGAAATGCAACTTTTTATTCGTTCTTTTTACATAATCAAAACAATCCTTCAAAACAGGATTTTGAGATAAGGAGCCATTCTTTATGAAATTGTTGATGCGTTGTAATTCTTGATATACGATCCTGCCTGCGCCAATATTCAGATGTCCCACTTCCGAATTGCCCATCTGGCCTTCAGGAAGTCCCACCTCTTCACCGCTGGCAACTAAGGTTGTATTAGGGTATTGCTTAAACAGGTTGGTAATAAAAGGCGTTTTTGCGTGCGCAATCGCATCGGCCGAAAATTTCTCACCCAATCCCCACCCATCAAGGATCATTAAAAAGCTGCGTTTTGTATTCATAATCCCACAAAAGTACAAAAAGATGAGCTTCCACTATTAAAATAAATAAAAAATGGCATAATTATTGCGTTGTTTTTATCAGTTTCAATAATCTATTCGGAGATTAAAGAATGGAATATATTTAAAATGAAGAAATTACTTTTTGGTTTCTTATTTGTTTTTTGCTTTTTTCATCAACTAAATGCACAAACACCTCTAGAGGCTGTCACTAAAGCAATCAAAAGTGGCAACGCATCTGAGGTAGCTAGGCAATTTGATAAAATAGTGGATATTACAATAAATAACGAACAATCAACCTATAGTAAGTCACAAGCGGAAATGGTTTTGAAGAACTTCTTCGTTGCCCATGAAGTATCTTCATTTACCGCAAAGCATCAAGGTAGCCCAACCGATAATAACTCAGTTTTCCTCATTGGCGATTTAGCTACAAAAGATCACAAAAAATACAGGATTTACCTTTATTTCAAACAAAAATCCGGCAACCTGATGCTTCAGGAAATCCGTTTTGAAGAATAAAAGTTTTTCCTTTTAAAAAATTAAGTTGATAGTTCCCCGGCAACAAAAAATAAAAACGATTCCAGCGAAAAGCTTCCGCACAATGCCAAGAGGCATGTAATTCGTCCATTGACTTTTTATTTGCTAAATTTGCCACCTATCAAATTATATCATGGCCAAAATCACTCCTTTTAAAGGTCTTCGTCCCCGTAAAGATTTAGCTGCGCAAGTGGCAACATTACCTTATGATGTATGCAGCGTGGCAGAAGCAAGGGAATATAAAAATGACCCGTTCAATTTCTATCATGTTACCCGTTCGGAAATAGATTTACCTGCAAATATAGATGTCCACAAACCGATTGTTTATGAACAAGCAGCCGAAAACTTGAACGAAATGATTGAGAAAGGCGTTTTTATCAAAGATCAGGAACCATGTTATTACATCTACCGCCTGATTTGGAAAGGCCGTTCGCAAACCGGTCTGGTTTGTGCATCTTCAATTGAAGATTATAATAAGGGAATCATTAAAAAACACGAATTTACGCGCCCCGAAAAAGAATTGGACCGCATCAATCATATCAAAGCCACTCACGCGCAAACCGGTGTTGTTTTTTTAGCTTATAAAGATGTCCCTTCCATTGATGAAATCATCGAAAACTGGAAAAGCAATCATGAACCTGAATATGATTTCACTTCTGAGGATGGTGTCCAACATACTTTTTGGGTAATCAATAATTATGGTATCGTAAGCAATATAACCGATTTATTTGACGACAAGGTTCCGGCTACTTATATCGCCGACGGTCATCATAGGGCTGCATCAGCGGCAAAAGTAGCAGAAGATTATGCCGAACAGGGCTTGCATATCAATGGCGATGAATCCTTTAATTATTTTTTAACCTGTATCTTTCCCGATAATCAAGTGAAAATTTTGGATTACAACCGGGTGGTCAAGGATTTAAATGGTTTGAGTAAAGCAGAATTCATGGAAAAATTGAAATCCGATTTTACGGTAAATCTTGCGGAAAAAGCTGTCCTGCCTGGAAAACCTGAAGAATTTGGTTTATATATCGATCATCAATGGTATCAATTAAATACCCGTAACGATAGCTTCAAAAAAGATACCATTGGCTCATTGGATGTCAGCATCCTGCAAGACAACATACTTACTAAAATCCTAAATATCAATGACCCGCGCACCGATACGCGTGTAGAGTTCGTTGGTGGAATCAGGGGCTTGGAAGCATTGGAGAAAAAGGTGGATTCCGGTGAAATGGCAGCGGCATTTTCTTGCCATCCCGTATCCCTAAAGCAATTATTCCAAGTGGCGGACAGCGGCGAGGTAATGCCACCAAAAAGCACTTGGTTTGAGCCCAAAACAAGAGACGGGCTAATTATTCACTTAATCTAAATTCAAGCTCTTTCTTCCTACAAAAATGGACACATTACAACAATATAAAACAGAAGTTGCAGCCTGTCGGGAAATCTACCATAACAAAGCAATGGATTATGGCACTTCCTGGCGCATTTTCAGGACCATTTCCATCGTCGACCAGATTTACATCAAAGCATGGCGTATCCGCCAAATACAAGAAAATGGGATTCAGCGAATTGATGACAGTATCGAAAATGAGTTCAGGGGTATCGTCAATTACGGATTAATCGCCTTGATCCAATTGGAAATCCCCAAAGATTCAGAATTGGACTTAACCGTGGAAAAAGCAGAATTGCTCTATGATGCCCAGGCAAAAATAGTGGAAGATTTGATGTTGAAAAAGAACCATGATTACGGTGAAGCATGGCGGGAAATGTCACAAGCTTCTTTTGTAGACATTATTCTTACTAAATTGCTGCGGATCAAACAGATTTTGACAAATGAAGGTAAAACGATCGCATCCGAAGGCATAGATGCCAATTTTTGCGATATGATAAATTATGCACTTTTTGCATTAATTAAAATCAAAATATGCATTAGGACTAAATGATTTGAACGCTTAATATCACTAAACTTTTTCTTTTCGGCTTACATTACTTATTTTTACAGCAATTACAAAATAAAATCAATAATGAATCAAGCAAATTTATCCAGTTCTTCTTCCCAATCGAAGCAGGGTGTGGGGTTTTACCTTTTACAAGTTATCCGGATATTAGTAGGTGTCTTATTTATTTTTTCAGGATTGGTAAAAGCCAATGATCCATCCGGTCTGGCATATAAAATGCAAGAGTTCTTTGAAGCCTGGCATATGGTAAGTTTCTCTTCTTACGCGCTTATGCTTTCGATCATCATGATTGCATTTGAAATTATTGCAGGAGTAGCCCTGTTACTAGGTTATTTCTTCAGGTTATTTTCGTTTTTATTGTTGACACTAATGGTATTTTTCACTTACCTGACCGCTTATGCCGTTTTCTCAGGAAAAATAAAAGAATGTGGTTGTTTTGGCGATTGCATCCCTTTAGAAGCAATTCAAAGCTTTTATAAAGATATTATTCTCTTAATTTTAGTCATCATCCTGGTCATTGGACGCAAACATATCCAACCCTTATTCAAAAGATTTGTAAACACTTCCCTGATGATTTTAAGCTTATTCTTTTCTGTATTCATTCAGTGGTGGGCTTTGGAGCATTTACCTTTTGTGGATTGCTTGGCCTTTAAAGTTGGGAACAATATCTCTGAAAAAATGGAAAAACCTAAAAACTCATTTCCCGACGAATATGAAACGACTTATGAATTAATACAGGCAGAAACCAATAAAACCAAAGAAATTTCCGACAAGGAATATATCAGTTCTGAAATATGGAAAGACACGACCTGGACGATTCAAGGGGAACCTAAAACAAAGTTGGTAAAGAAAGGAAACGACACTCCGCCGATTCAGGATTTTCAAGTAATGGACTATGAAGGTAATGATTATACGGAAGCCTTGTTAAAAGAACCAGGCTATAATTTCTTATTCTTTATCAAAGACCCGTTAACCGCAAATCAAAGGAATATCAAGCAATTGAGCGCCCTCATTGAAAAATGCAACAAAAGTAATGTTGGTTTTTTTGTATTGACTTCCGGTTCCCAAGAAGATACCGAAACATTCTTAAAAAAGAACAATATCATGGTGGATTATTTTGTGATTGACGCAACTGTCAGCAAAACCGCAATGCGTTCTAACCCTGGCCTTATGCTCATCAAAGCAGGAACTATAAAGGGAAAATGGAGTTACAACGATTATCCCAAAAGCTTTAGGTGGGCAACCCCTGAGAAATTGGTGATCATAAAATAACCTAACTTACCCACCCGTAATGGAAATTGCCTCATAAAGTAAATTTGTGAGGCAATTTTCATTAAAACAGAACACTTTTATAAACCTATGTCCCAATTCGACTTTTCGTGGAATAATTGGGGACTAAATTAGCAAGCCTGAAAGGCTGAAATATTATGGTTCCTTTGAGGAATAAAGTGCTTTTTTTTAAAATCGGGTATTATTTTCGACCATTTGAAAGGAGAAAACTAACATTATGGATTCTTTAAACACCCATAAACTCCTAAAGAAAAATACATCCCAAAATCTTTTTTTTGTCCTTCAGGCAGAAATTATAAAAGAGCTTATCATCCTCAAAATCAAACAAATTAATTTATAAGCCATAAATTCCAACTTCTAATTTTCTTTATTCCCTACATTTTCTGAAAGTGTTTTCATAAAAGGTTTTAAGAAATCAATTGGAATCGGGAAGATGGTTGTTGAATTATTTTCTGTTGCAATTTCCCTTAGGGTTTGCAAATATCTAAGAGTTAAAGCACTAGGCTGCTCTGACAAAACTTTGGCCGCATCCGTCAATCTTTGGGAAGCTTGAAACTCACCTTCTGCTGAAATCACTTTTGCTCTTCTTTCCCTTTCTGCTTCAGCTTGTTTGGCCATTGCCCTTTGCATTTCTTGCGGCAGGTCAATTTGCTTAACTTCCACATTGGAAACTTTTACGCCCCAAGGTTCGGTATGGGCATCAATGATTTGTTGCAATTGCAAATTAATTTTATCACGTTTGGAAAGTAAATCATCCAACTCCGATTGCCCTAAAACGCTCCTTAATGTGGTTTGTGATAATTGAGAAGTGGCAAAAAGGTAATTTTCTACATCAATAACTGACTTTTCTGGATCTACGACCCTAAAATAAACAACTGCATTTACCTTTAAAGAAACATTATCCTTAGTGATGATATCCTGTGGAGGTACATCAAAAACAACGGTGCGCAAGCTTACGCGTACCATTTTATCGATAAATGGTACTAATAAAATAATTCCCGGTCCTCTCGCACCGGAACCAATCACACGCCCAAGACGGAATACGACAGCTCTTTCATATTCTTTTAAAATCCTGATTGAGTTTGCCAGGATAATGACAATAAAGAAAATGACTACATAAATTACAACGGAAAACGGATTCATAAGTATACTTGGTTATTGGTTTTGATAAATGGATGAATTTATAATTCAATTTTAATTTTCCGGTTTAATTAATGGCTCAACAAATGCTTTCAAACCTACAATTTTCACAATACGAACTTTAGTGCCTCCCGCAATAGGGCCAAACAACGATTCAGCAGTCCATATTTCGCCATGCAACCGAATTAATCCCGTTGGCTCAAGAGGTTTTAATACAATTCCAGTTTCCTCCAGCATACCTTCTGAACCAGTAACAGCCATTTTTTTTTGTGCCTTTAAACCCATATAAATTACGATTAAAAACAAAAAGGAAGTCAGTATGACTGAAGTAAAGATTACCCAATTGGATATGCTCACGACATCAAAAGAAGGATCCTTACGGATCAACATCAGGGAACCTATCAATAAAGAAACTACTCCTCCAAGTCCTAACATCCCATGACTGATGATTTTAATTTCCAGCACGAACAAAATTACGGCAAAAATAATAAGAGCCGCACCCGCATAATTTACCGGCAAAGTGCTCATGGAATAAAAAGCAAGCACCAGCGCAATTACACCGGCAACACCCGGTAAAATGGCTCCCGGATTGAACAATTCAAACACAACACAAAAAATACCAATGAGGAATAAAACATACATCACATTGGGATCGTTCAGAAAATCCAGCATTTGATCAATCGCTCCCATCTCCAGTTCTTCTATTTCCGCATTTTTCGTATTCAACGAAACCATTTTTCCATTGTTCAAATGCAGGGTTGTGCCATCGATCTTATTCAATAAATCCAGTCTGTTCTGCGCAATCAAATCAATTACATTTTCATCAAGTGCTTGCTTTTCGGAAATGGCATTGCTTTTTTGAACCGCATCCACAGCCCATTGCCAATTTTTGTTCCTGTTTTCCGCAATTGTCCTGATAAATGCGGAAGCGTCGTTCATGATTTTTATGCTCATTACGGAATCAATATCCCCGAACAGCGTTACAGGATGTGCGGCCCCAATATTTGTTCCGGGTGCCATTGCTGCGATATCAGCGGAAACCGTGATAAAAACACCAGCCGATCCGGCATGTGCACCACCTGGCGCAACATATACCACAATGGGAACGGAAGATGCCATAATATGGCCTACAATCGATCGGGCAGCATCCAACAAACCACCAGGAGTATTGAGCTGAATGATGAGGCATTCGGCTTTTTGGTCTTGAGCCTTTATAATACTTTCTTGAATAAACTCGGCAGTTACGACATTAATCGCCCCCTTCACATTGATTTGCAATACCTTTCCTGCCCATAAGTTAGGAACAGTACCGAATAGCAAGAAAAAAAGAAATAACAATTTATGCTTCATCACAAAAGAAAACTGATATTGAAATTTGATGTAAGTTAGTTCTTTTTTATGAAATTAAAGAATTCATTACACAAAGAAAAACAGACAAGATGATCCTGTCTGTTTTTTTTACTTTAATAAATATGATGCACTTATGCTGTTGGATAAATATCGGCGATTCCCCAATGATGCATATCGGCATGAGCAAAATCGAATTTGTATTTTTCCGGAATTTGTTCTTTAATAAGCATAGAACCATATTTTATTGAAGGGAAAATCTCTTCATAAGTCAGCATTTCATTCAAGGAAATCCTGCGATAAATATGCGTCCGGGTCAGGTTTTTCATCTGGTCTAATCCAGATGCACCTAAAAGTTCGACAAAATTCTTAATTGTTGCCTGGTGATAGTTCGCAACCCTGACCTTCTTGTCATCCACCACAAGTCCAACGGTTAATTTAGGATCTTGAGTAGCCACCCCAGTTGGACAACGGTTGGTATTACACAACAAGGCCTGGATGCACCCAACTGCCATCATCATAGCACGGGCGGAGTTACAAGTATCTGCACCCAACGCAATAGCACGGGCGATGTGGAACCCGGTGATTATTTTTCCGGAAGCCACTAATTTAATGTGCTTCCTGATGCCTAAGCCATTTAAAATATTATGGACAAAATCAAGTCCATCCAACAAAGGCGCACCTACATAATTAGAAAATTCCTGGGGAGCGGCACCCGTTCCGCCCTCACCCCCGTCAACGGTGATAAAATCGGGATAAGTATCCAAATGAATCATTGCCTGACAAATAGCGATAAACTCGCTTTTGTGTCCGATACACAATTTAAAACCCACAGGCTTTCCGCCACTTAGTTCCCTTAGTTTTTGAATGAATTGTACCATTTCCAAAGGCGTATCAAATGCAGAATGGAATGGAGGAGAAGCAACGACAGTATGTGGTTTTATATGACGGATTGCGGCAATCTCTTCAGAGTTTTTAGATGCAGGCAGAATACCGCCATGCCCAGGCTTTGCCCCTTGGGATATTTTCAACTCGATCATTTTCACATTCGGGTGTTGTGATTTTTGTGCAAAAAGCTCAGGCGCAAAATTCCCAACTTCATCCCTGCAACCAAAATAACCGGTACCAATCTGCCAGATGACATCACCACCATGTTTTAAATGAAAAGGACTTAATCCGCCTTCTCCCGTATTATGCGCAAAACCACCTATTTGTGCGCCTGCATTCATGGCTTCTACCGCATTGGAACTTAAGGAACCATAACTCATCGCCGAGATATTGAAAATGCTGGAAGAATAAGGTTGTTTGCAATCTTTATTACCAAACACAACGCGTGGATTATGATCCAATGTTTCAAAGGCTTTCGGGGCAATTGAATGGCACATCCATTCATAGCCTTCTGCATAAACATTCATTTGTGTCCCAAAGGGCATGGTATCCGTTTCCTTTTTTGCGCGTTGATAAATCGTGGAACGATCTACCCTATTGATTGGCGTCCCATCGGTATCGGATTCCACGAAATATTGATATATCTTAGGTCTCAAGTCTTCCATGAGATAACGCAAACGACCAACAACCGGGTAAACACGCTTTACAGTATGTGTTTTTTGATACATGTCACTATACCCCATTATGGTAAAGAAAAGAACGACAGCCAAAATAGGATACCAATACACACTTAAAAAAAGTGAAAGTAGTAATGTAATAATCAGTAAAACCGTGGATAATATTACAAATTGTTTACGCATGATCTATGCTTATCAATTTAAGAATGAAAAATGAATGAAATATTGTGCGAAATAAGGAAGATTCTATTAATAATCCAACTAAAAAGCAACAAACTTAATAATCTTTACTGACCTAAGGTAATACAAATTATTGCGATGCACATACCACAAAATCAATTCAAATTAATAAGATGTAAAATGAAATGATAATTCAAAAAAAATTAAATTACCCATTTTTACTCGCACCCAAAGGCGGTTTAAAAACAGGTAATTTATAAGCGCTTTATTAACGCCATTTTTAAAAGCGGATAGAAAGCAACAAATTATTTGATGCCCAACTTAGCTTTTACCTTAGGGGTAATATCTTCTGAATCTTTTGCATAAAGTAATTGTGTACCGTCAAACACATAATCATATCCGCCTTCTTCACCTACAGCTTTGATGGCTTTTTGTGCTTTGTCTAAAAGTGGCTTGAAAATTTCACTTCTTTTGTTCGTGATTTTTTCTTCCGCACCACTTTGAAATTCCTGGATTCTGTTTCCTAAATCACCAAGTTCCTTTTCTTTGGTTTCCCGGATTACTTCGGACCAGGATTTTGAATTCGTTTGATACTCATCCATTTTCTTTTGATATTCGCCAGTCATCACTTTATATTGATTATCAATATCTTTCATGTAATTCGTCAATGTGGAATCAGCTTTATGTGCTTCTGGCATAACTTGCAACAACTCCTGGGAATTGACATAACCCATTTTCTTTTGTGCCTGAGCACCTATACTTAATGTAATACCGACTGCTAAAAGGAAAATGATTTTTTTCATTTTGGTTTTTTAATTTTTGAGGTTAATTTTTGTTTGGATTGGTTCTTGTAACTTATTTTTTAATCGAGCGCAAAGTTACAAATTTTATTTCGCAGGTGGAATCAATTTGATGATGTCATCACTTTTGTCCAACTTAGGGTCTGCGTAAAAAATGGTAACACCGCCAGCTTTATCATAGACCATGTCATAACCACGGGTTTGTGCATATTTCTGTACTGCATTATAAACTTTATCTTGTACGGGCTTTACTAATGTCTGGCGTTTTTTGAAAACTTCGCCTTCATAACCGAAATACTTTTTTTGTAAATCTTTGGCTTCTTTTTCTTTTGCCACTATTTCATCTTCCCTTTTTTGACGTGCGGCTTCCGAAAGCATAGGGCGTTCGGCTTGATAACTCTTATACATTTGATCAATATACTGCATCTTTTGATCTACTTCCTTTTGCCATATATCGGACTGGTTGTCCAATTGCTTTTGGGCCGCATTATATTCCGGAACCTTTTCCAAAATATATTTCGAATCAATCACGCAATATTTTTGAGCTTGTGCGGCAAATGCAAAAAGCATTAAAAAAGATGCCGAAATCATTATTTTCTTCATAAAAAAACAGTTTAAAAAAACGAATTACTTTGATATATTAAATCGACCGAAGTTTAATCTCCTTAAGAACCTATTTTGATTAATCAGGTTCAAACCCTAGCATGAAACTGAATTTGGCAGCATCCCCAAATTTTGTCCCATTTCCTAAATTGTCAATCCCCAATCCATAATCCAGACCTAACAAACCAAACATAGGCAAGTATATCCGAACGCCCACGCCCACGGAACGGTATAATTTAAAGGGATTGTAATCTTTAAAATTGTTCCATCCATTGGCGGCTTCCACGAAACCTAAACCGAAAATTGTTGCGCTCGGGTTCAAGGAAAATGGATAACGGATCTCTGCGGTATATTTATTGAAGATAGTAGCATTTGTAACCGGGTCATTAGTAAGTCCGGCATACCCCGTTTCATATCCCCTCTGAGAAATCAAATCTTTGCCCACAAACATATTGAAGCCGGAAAGCCCGTCTCCACCAACACTAAACCTTTCAAAAGGAGAATAACCAATAGACTTATTATAATAACCTAAGAACCCATATTTCAATGCTAATTTCAAAACTAAATTACCGGCAACGGCTTGGTACCATTCGGCATTGAACCTGTATTTATGGTATTCCACCCACTTGTACTTTTCACTGGGCGTGGCTTTATCATAATTTTCATCGCTAAACAAGGAGTATGGTGGCGTAAATTGAAAAGTGAAATTGATATTAGAGCCACTTCTTGGATAAATCGGTTGATCAACCGAATTCCTTGCCAAGGTCAACCTGAAAAATAAATTATTGGCACTTCCATTTATAAAGTCACTTACAAAATAAGTATAATCTTTCAAGAAATAATTTTGATAATTCAAACCAAAAGAAAGCAAGAAATTATTATCGGGCCATTTTAGTCTTTTACTTAAAGATACCCCACCACCAATATTGGTTAGGTAGTGATCACTCGGACTTCCTGAATATACCCCATCTGCGGAATAAGATTGACGCCCATAAGTAGCACTGACTGTTAATGCCACAGGTTTTTTACCACCTAACCAAGGTTCTGTAAAGGATAAATTAGCCGAGTTGAACCACAATCCGTTAGACTGGTATCGAACAGATAACTTTTGACCATCACCCATTGGCAATGGATCCCAGGCTTTAAGATTGAAAATATTCTTCAAAGAAAAATTATTGAACACTACTCCTAATGAGCCAGTAAAACCTACTCCTCCGCCAAAACCTGCGGAAAGCTCCAATTGATCGCTTGATTTTTCAACAATCCCATAATCGATATCCACCGTACCATCTTCATAATTCGGGATGGGCACTGGATTTACTTTTTCAGGATCGATAAACCCTAAATTGGAAATCTGGCGGATGGAACGGATAATGTCTGCACGGCTGAATTTATTTCCCGGCAATGTGAACAATTCCCTTCTGATTACATGATCGTTGGTTTTTTGATTTCCAGAAATCGTAATGTTTTTTATCGTTGCTTGAGGTCCTTCCTGAATGGTGACTTCATAATTGATTGTATCACCGATAATGGACTGTTCATTTGGCAAGACCCCAAAAAACAAGTAACCATCATCCATATATAAGCTTCTGATATCAGGGCTTCCGTCCATGTTTTGACTCAAACCCAATTTACCCTCCAATAATTCCTGATTATAAACATCCCCTTTTTTTATGCCCACTATTTGATTTAGGATGGAATCACTGTATTTTGTATTCCCTTTCCATTCAATATCTCCAAAATAATATTTTTTCCCTTCTTCAATTTTCAAGTCGATATTGATATTCCCGTTTTTCACAACATAAGTAGTATCCTTTACGATTTGTGCATCGCGATAACCTTTCGAGTTATAAAGCCTGATTATGCTTTCTTTATCTTCCTGATATTTTTTTGAATTCAACTTAGAGCCTGCAAAAATATTCCAGCGGAAATAAGGGTTCAAGGCATTCAGAGTTTTGGATAAAGATAAAAACCCTTGATTATGCGCATATTCTTTAAATGAGGTCTTTTCGGATCCATAAACAGTGAAATCATTTGCAGGATGCAAGGAAATCCGCGGCATTTCTTTGGTTCCTTTCATTCCGGACTTGATTTTTACTGCACTTTCATTTTCATTCCCAACAATGTTAATGGAGTTGATATGTACTTTTCCACCTTTATTGACATAAACAATTAACGCTTCGGAATTTACCGCAGAAGTGTCTTTTTGTGTTTTAATGTTTATGTGAACATTATTGTATCCTTTTTCCTGAAAATATTTCTTTGTTGCAACAATGATATCTTTCTTAAAAGCTTCAGTAACCATCCTGTTTTCGGATAATTTCACTTTGGTTTTCAATTCAGTTTCGGCGGTCTTGTTAATTCCCTTAAATACAATACTACTTAGTCTTGGTCTTTCCACAAGTGAAATGACTAAAGAAACTTTATCACCGTCAATTCTGGATATGAGAACTTTAACATCATCAAACATACCCATATTCCATAAAGTTTTAATAGACTTTGCCACTTCCGGGTCATTTTCCAAAACAATTTTATCACCTTTTGCAAGTCCCGAGGTCAGTCTCATGATATCGCTATCCAAATAATAAGCACCTTTGACCAAAACGGTATCGATCGTATATTTTATCTCTGGAAAAGTAGTTGCCTGGCTTTGCTGGCTTAAGCCTTGGGCAAAATTTATATTGCTCGCGAAAAGTAGAATCAGTAATGCTCCTGCGAATGCTTGAAGTTGTAGTTTTGGCATTGAAATGTTGATGTGAATGTTTTTTTCTTAATTAAGTTTATGTCTAACTGTTCTTACTCTCTTTTTATTTGTTCTCCTGTTTTCCCAAACCGTCTTTCCCGATGTTGATAATTAATTATAGCTTCAAATAAATTCTCTTTTCTAAAATCAGGCCAATGTATTTCAGTAAAATAAAGTTCAGTATAAGCTGCTTGGTAAAGTAAAAAATTACTGATTCTGTGCTCTCCACCAGTTCTAATCATCAATTCGGGGTCAGGAAATTCGGCAGTATTCAAAAATTGTTTAAAAGAATCTTCATTAATATCTTCAATCTTCATCCGCTGGTGCAATATAGCTTCTGCAATTCTCTTTGAAGCATTGACCACTTCCCAACGGGAACTATAACTCAATGCTAATATCAAATTCAATCCCTTGCAATCCTTTGTTATTTCGATGGCTTCCTCCAGTTCCCTTTGACATTTATTGGGCAAGGACGCAATATCTCCAATCACATGCAATTGCACATCATCCTTTTTTAAGTCATTGATTTCTTTTCTTAAAGTGCTGACCAACAATTCCATTAACGCATCTATTTCATACTTTGGCCGTTTCCAGTTTTCTGTGGAAAAAGCATATAAAGTCAGGTATTGAATACCCAATTCACCACAGCCCTGCACTACTTCCCGGACACTTACCACACCTTCGACATGGCCATGGATCCTGTCCTCTCCTTTTTCTTTTGCCCAACGACCATTACCATCCATAATGATGGCTATATGTTTAGGCAAATTGGTATGATCTATTAAAGACTTATTGTCCATTGAAGACTATTCTAATTTATAAAAGTGGGCAAAGTTACAAAATTAGGTTTATCATACACCCAATAATTTAAAGCCTCTGCCTTCTTTACATTAAATTTATTTTTTTCAGTCAAATTGAAAAATAGAAACGGGAAAACAAGATAAAAATTGTTGGCTAAACAAATAAAACCTGATTATGTTATTACTTTCCAAAAGTCATAAAGCATAATGGATTATATTCTGTAATTCCATAACTTATTTTCCTTTAGTTTAACCCTTTTTACGAATAAAAAATATAATTTTGATTACTCAAATTCAGGAATTCAATTTATTCATAAAATTGAAACATGCAAACTTTTACCGAAGAAATAAACAGTGTTTAATTATTTTAAAATAAAAAAAGATCTACAATCAATTTCAAAACAACATGGTTTTATCCCTAACAGAAACGATTTATCTAAAAACGCTTGGGCTGGATGATACGGATTCATTTTTCCATACCATTTCATTAAACCGCAATCATTTAAGAAAATGGACAAGCTGGGTTGATCAAATAAAAAACAAAGATGATGCTATGCAGCTAATTGAGGAAAGCATCATTCAAACAAACGCCCACAAATCTTTGATCATGGGGATTTTCCGGCAAGGACAAATACTAGGATGTATTGAAATGCAAGATTGGGATCATCAATTAAGAAAAGCCAATTTAGGCTATTGGCTCGCTGAGGATGCAGAAGGTAAAGGTCTCATGTTTGCAGCTGGACAAGTATTTCTGCATTACCTATTTGAACAATTAAAACTCAATAAAGTAGAATTAGTGCATCTTATTGACAATAAGAGAAGTGCCGCCTTGGCTACAAGATTAGGATTCAGAGTAGAAGGCATTTTACGGGATAATATCATGGTGAATGGTGCATTTAAGGATTTAGTTTCCCGAGGATTACTGATGCAGGAGTTTTCATTGTAACGTAATTGAGATTGAAGCTTTAAAACTGTGTACTTTATGATTTTTAAGCAAAAAAAACAATATCATTCCCTGAATCCTCAACCTTTGCACCTTTGCGGATCTTTGCATCTTCGCGTGAAACAAATCAGGCAAAAATGCAAAGACTTCCTTTATCAGGCAATCGATTCCAAATAACCAACCCATTCCTCCACTGTCAAAGCATCTTCCACGCTAAATTCACCAATTTTTGTTCTTCTTAAATTTGATAAATAACCTCCACAGCCCAACGCTTCGCCAAAATCAAAAGCTAAAGAACGGATATAAGTCCCTGTACTGCAATTTACTTTAAAATGAATTTCAGGTAACGCTATTTTGGTTATTTCAAATGAAGTAATCATTACCGGACGAGGATCCATTTTAACTTCTTCACCTGCCCGCGCAAGTTCATAAACCCTTTTCCCCGCTTTTTTAATAGCTGAATGGATGGGTGGGATTTGCATGATATCTCCTATAAATTGTTCTTTGGCAGCTAATATTTGTGCTTCGCTCAAATCGGAAGTGGACATAAAATTTTCGGGCTCCGATTCCAAATCATAAGTTGGGGTCGTAGCGCCCAAAGTAATAATTCCGGTGTATTCCTTTACCTGCTTTTGGAAATTTACAATACTTTTAGTCATTTTTCCAGTACAACAAATGAGTAATCCTGTAGCTAAGGGATCCAAAGTGCCGCAATGTCCAATTTTGGTATGGATATGTTTCCTTATTTTATTCAATGCGTCAAAAGAAGTCCATGTCAATGGTTTGTCCACGAGTATCACGGCACCTTCTTTTATCTTTTCCAAACTTGGTTTTTCCATTTTATTTATCGGAGGTTGTATATTTAAAAAAGACTTCAATTACTTGAAGTCTTTTTTAAATCGTTCATTATTATTTTTAGAATTTAGGGCATGCAAAATTATACTTTCTTGTGAATACTTTATTTATAAAACCATTATAAATAACAGATACTTCATAAGCTCCCTGTCCATTTGTGGCAGCGGCAGCATTAGAAAGCGTAACATCATAACTTATGCCAATTTGCATCCTTGACCATTCAAAGCCGATATAAGGTGCAATCGCATCGCCATAACGGTACCATGTCCCTAAATAAAATACAGTATTTTTTGATTCTTCACTATGATCCGGATTCATGACGAAACCAACTGCACCACCTATCAAGTATTCCCAAGCAGGTCCTTGTTGCTGATACATCGTACTGACATATCCAACAAGATTAGGGTTTAATTGAAAAGAACCACCTAAGTATCCGGTATAACGAGAGTTGATTGTTAACGACACACCAGAGCCACTTGAGTTTAGGAATTTCTCTTCAGGGTTTGTCAAGTGATAATAAGACAAACCGCCATAAATGGTTGAAAACTCACCTACCCTCCCGGAATATAATAATCCTGCATTAAAGTCAGGATATGTTACATCCGCATTTACAAACTGTTCAGCAGTTTGATTGCTTATATATCCAGGCAGACTGGGGTCGAACTGATCTCCGAACACCAATTTGTCCGCATGGATGCTCTTTTGCACAAACGCACCCTGAACACCTAAAGAAATAGTATGTTGTTTTTCTTGTCCAAAAGCTTTGTGATATGCCAATGAAATCCCTAATGTAGTATTCTGATAACCACCTGCTCCAGCACGATCAAATAACCCTAATACACCTATACCAAGGGCGTCACCCTCAGGCAATTTTCCTCTAAGCAAGGGCATGTCATAAGCAACGGTACCTGTTACATAAGGATTATCGGACACTGTGTACCACTGCGTCCTAAAGTTTGCTGAAGCACGCCAATCACTCTGTATTAACCCGGCTTGTGCAGGGTTAAGCGTTAAAGGAGAGCTGAAGTATTGGGAAAAGTGAGGATCTTGTGCATTTGCAACAAAAGCCAAACCACTTAAAACAATCGCACTTAGTAATATTTTTTTCATGAATCTAATTTTATTATTAATTGCAGCGTTCAATTTTGCCACAATATAAGCCAAACAAATATTATTTGCAACAGACTTTGCTATTTTTTTTAAAAATTTCTTTATTATCCACTATGTTCTTGACCTCAACCATCCTAAACGCAACTCAAAAATATTATTTTTTTTCTTTGTGTCCTAATTTATTTTTATCCCTGACTTTTATCTCCATATGCAAGGTCACCTGCATCACCCAATCCAGGTACGATATAACCTTTGGCAGTTAATTCATCATCGATATCACCTGCCCAAATATGCACATCGGGAAACTTCCTTAAAATATTCTCAATCCCTTCCGTACATGCAATTGCAGTTACTAAATGAATGTCCTTTGGCTTCCCGTGCTCCAACAAAACTTCCAACGACAAAATCAAAGACGCCCCTGTAGCCAACATGGGGTCAGCCACAATCAGAATCCGGTCACTTATGGGAGGGCAAGTTATGTAATTTTGGACAATTTCAAAACTCCCGTCCCGATGATGTTTTCGATAAGCTGCTATAAATGCGCAATCTGCCTGGTCAAAATAATTTAATATACCCTGATGCAACGGAACGCCAGCCCGTAAAATAGTGGCAACAATGGGTTGGTGTTGTAATACAGGGATTTCCATTTCACCCAAGGGCGTCGGCGTTATAGTTAATACATAAGGTAATTGCTTACTGATTTCATAAGATGCCACTTCCCCGATGCGTTCCAGATTCCTCCTGAAACGCATCCTGTCTTTTTGGATCCCAACAGATCTCATCTCGTGCATCCAGTGGTTGACCAGCGAATTTTGTATGCTTAAATTATATACCATAAGCTAATTTGCATCTTTTAAAAGTGCTAAGTAAATGATTTTTTCTGAAACCAAAGTATTATCGCACAAAATTATAGCTCGGATTTTCTGTTTTTGGTTAAACCAGCCCATAAATTTATTATCTAAATTTCGTTTTGAGGCGAATAAAACAGAACTTTATACCCTATTCAAATAACCATGCGCATAATTGCAACTTTTATATGGAGTTTTTTATTTGTGCTTTGCGCCAATACACCCCTTGTTTTTGCACAGAAGGGTATTTATGATACCATATTGGTTGGAGGGATTGTTATAGGGAAAGACACACTACCAGTCGGCTACCTTCAGGATGTGGATATATATGGTCAGTTGTCGCCGGAAAGGACTGCGGAATTAAAAAGATTGCGCTATAATGTATATAAAGTATATCCCTATGCCATCACTGCGGCTTTCGTACTTCAAAAAGTAGATGACCAAATAAGTGCCACGCAAAAGAGAAGAGACCGGAAAGCTTATCTAAAAGAAGTAGAAAAGGAAATGAATGCGCGTTTTAAGGGAGAATTAAAAGATTTGAGCATTACACAAGGCAAAATATTGGTCAAACTGATCAACCGGCAAACAGGCCGGGATGTTTATGACATTATAAAAGATGTAAAAGGTGGATTAAATGCACGGATCTATCAAACTACCGCTTTCTTTTTCGACAATAACTTAAAAAAACAATATGACCCTTTTAATGAAGACAAAGATATTGAAATGATTGTCAAGGAAATCGAAGCCTCCCAATATTTGCAAAACCAAAAACTACCATTACCAAAAAAATTCACTACCAAGAACGGAAATTAAAAAAAACAAATTGATTGTTTACTTTTGCTTTTTTTAGACAAATCGAACCATCAACTTTCATGAAATTACATATTTTAGCAATTGGCGTGCATCCCGACGATGTAGAGTTAGGTTGCGCAGGAACACTTATCAATCATATTAATAAAGGGGATAAAGTTGGCATTTTAGATCTCACTCAAGGAGAACTGGGAAGCAGAGGAACTGCAGAGACAAGACACGAGGAAGCCCAAAACTCCGCCAAAGTAATGGGGGTTTCCATCCGTGAAAATCTTAAAATGAGGGATGGCTTTTTTCAAAATAATGAAGAAAATATACTCAAAATAGTTCAGTACCTAAGAGCATACCAACCGGAAATGGTATTTGCAAATGCCCTGGAAGACCGTCATCCAGATCATGGCAGGGCGGGGAAAATGATTGCAGAAGCTTGCTTTTTAAGTGGCTTAATCAAAATTGAAACAAGTTATAATGGTGCACAGCAACATGCCTGGCGGCCAAAAAGAGTTTTTCATTATATACAAGACAGGCTATTAAAGCCAGATGTGATTGTGGATATTTCTGAAAGTCATGAACAAAAACTGGAAGCAATAAAATGCTTTACCACCCAATTTTCGATGGAAAAAGAAAATGCTGGACCGGTAACCTATATTTCCCACCCTGGTTTTTTAAACAAAATTATTTATCGCGCCTATCAATTGGGACAAAGGATTGGAGTGGAATACGGGGAAGGGTTTACCTGTACTTCTGAAATCGGGATTGCGGATTTTGACCAAGTCATTTACCCTAAATTAGCATAAAAACTTTTAAAATTACGAATTATGCCTACTTTTGCACCCGAAATTTCAAGCAACACAAAAATGGAAATAGCAGCATTAAAGAATACCGCCACGCAGGTGCGCAGGGACATTGTAAAAATGGTACATGATGTACAAAGCGGCCATCCAGGTGGCTCATTAGGATGCACCGATTTTTTAGTCGCACTTTATTTTAAAGTGATGAAACACGATCCTGCATTTAGTTCCGATGGCATCAACGAAGATTTGTTCTTTTTATCCAATGGGCATATCTCCCCTGTATTTTATAGTGTATTGGCAAGAAGCAGTTATTTCCCAATAGAAGAACTCAAAACTTTCAGGAAGATAAATTCAAGGCTTCAAGGCCATCCTGCAACACACGACAATCTCCCTGGCGTGCGCATTGCTTCCGGTTCTTTAGGTCAGGGGATGAGCGTCGCAATCGGTGCGGCTTTATCCAAAAAATTAAATAATGATGACCGTTTCGTATTTTCACTTCATGGCGATGGTGAATTACAGGAAGGTCAAAACTGGGAAGCAATCATGTTTGCCGCACATCATAAAGTGGACAATCTCATTGCAACAATTGACTATAACGGACAACAAATCGATGGCCCCACAAGATTGGTGATGGGCTTAGGTGATTTGCGATCCAAATTCGAAGCATTTGGCTGGGAAGTTTTGGACGAGCCCAATGGAAATGACATGGAAAAAATATTGGCTGTAATCGAAAAAGCAAAAAGCTTTAAAGGGAAAGGCAAACCTGTTTGTATTCTTTTACATACAGATATGGGACATGGGGTCTCTTTTATGAAAGGCACGCATGAGTGGCATGGTATCGCACCAAACGATGCACAACTGGAAACCGCTTTAGGAGAATTGTATATAGATAAAATAAATGATTATTGATTTTCCAAAGAAATGAAAAAGCCACTTATGTTTTTGTAAGTGGCTTTTTTAATCAATACGCCTTAGTTCATTTGTGCAACTTCCATAAAAGTAATCCCAATTCAAAAGTTCAATATGTCCGCAATAATTTTTCATTTGCACCCTATTGTTTTCCGTTCTCTCATAAAATATTCAATGCAATCCACTATTTAATTGCTCATTACTCCTTAACCATTGACAATTAACAATTACCTTTGCCCTTATTTTTAAGGTCATAAAATCATGTACAGAACTCATAATTGCGGTGCGTTACGCATTCAAAATAATCAAGAAAAAATAACACTTTCCGGCTGGATCCAGACCATCCGGAAATTTGGAAGCATCACCTTCGTTGACCTAAGGGATCGTTATGGCATTACACAATTGCTGTTTGATGAGGTACTTACGGCACAGCTGGAAGAAAAGCATTTAGGTCGTGAATTTGTTTTGAAAGTAGAAGGCACCGTACAGGAAAGGAGCAATAAAAATCCCAAACTGGCAACTGGCGATATTGAGATAGGAGTCTCCGGATTTACGATCCTCAACAAATCCGCTGTCCCGCCTTTTACGATTGAAGAAGAAAGTGATGGTGGCGACGAATTGCGTATGAAATACCGTTATCTGGATTTGCGTCGCCCTACCTTGCAAAGGAATTTAAAATTGCGGTATGATGTCAATTTTGCAGTGCGGAATTATATGCACCAGCAAGGATTCTATGATATCGAAACACCATTTTTGATTAAATCGACCCCTGAAGGTGCGAGGGACTTCGTTGTCCCATCCAGGATGAACGAAGGTCAGTTTTATGCACTTCCCCAAAGTCCGCAAACTTTTAAGCAATTATTGATGGTAGCCGGATTTGACCGCTATTACCAGATCGTGAAATGCTTTAGGGACGAAGATTTGAGGGCTGATCGCCAGCCTGAATTTACGCAAATTGATTGCGAAATGGCATTTGTAGAGCAAGAAGATGTTTTAAATATGTTTGAAGGCTTGGTAAAATCCGTATTCAAACAAGTAAAAAATATTGAATTAAAAGAAGCGTTTCCAAGAATGAGCTGGGAAGAATGTATGCGCCGTTTTGGGAATGACAAACCCGATATCCGTTTCGGAATGGAACTAGTTAACCTTAAAGCCCCAAAAGGCGATTTAAATCACTTGCAAGAAAGCATCGATGAAGTGTCGGGCATGGATTTTAAAGTAATGGAAGATGCAGAATTCGTAGTGGCAATGTGTGTAAAAGGCGGCAGCGAATATACCCGAAAACAAATTGATGAATGGACGAACTGGGTAAAACGACCTCAAATAGGCATGTCGGGATTGATGTATGTAAAATACAACCTGGATGGCAGCATCAAAAGTTCGATAGACAAATTTTATCCGGAAGAAAAATTAAAATCCTGGCTGGACAAAGCCAATGCGCAAGCTGGTGATATTTTATTCATCTTGGTCGGAAAAGTGGAGCTCACCCGAAAAGCAATGAGTGAACTTCGTTTGGCAATTGCAGGCAAGACAGGATTAAGGAACCCCCAAGTATTTCAACCCTTATGGGTGATTGATTTCCCGTTGTTAGAATATGCAGAAGAAGATGTTGATGGCGGCGGTGCCGGTCGCTGGATGGCCCGTCACCATCCTTTCACATCTCCAAAACCAGACCAAATAGAATGGATGAACGATCCTCAAAAATATGCATATATCCAGGCAAATGCTTATGACATTGTTTTGAATGGCCATGAAATTGGCGGCGGTTCCATCCGTATTTTCCAAAGAGACCTACAGGAAAAAATGTTTGAAGTATTGGGCTTAAGCAAAGAAGAAGCGGAAGAAAAATTTGGCTTCCTCTTAGGCGCTTTTGAATACGGTGCACCACCCCATGGTGGAATTGCATTCGGATTCGACCGCTTATGTGCACTAATCGGCGGACATGAAACCATCCGTGATTATATTGCATTTCCTAAAAATAACTCCGGACGGGATGTCATGCTGGATGCACCTGCGTCAATCGATGACAAACAATTAAAGGAATTAGGCTTGAAATTGTCCTAAAAAGAGAGGTTTCAAAACATATTTTCGACAAAGCTGAAAAGCAAAACAGATTTAAAAATGCCAACGCCTATGCAGGTGTTGGCATTTTAAATCTGTTGCAAGCATGCCTTGCATAATATAAAAAGCCGGAAGGATTACTTCGTCACTTCACCCTTCAATACAAGCGTATATCTTGGTTTTTTATCCGGAGTTACAGCATTTGATTTAATCGTAACTTCCTTGTATGCCAAACCCGGATTTCCCTGGGTATTAAAAATTACTTTTATGGTTCCTGTCTTTCCGGGCAATACCGGAGTTTTGGGTTGCCAATCAGGAACAGTGCAACCACAGGTTGCTTCTACTTTTATAATCTGCAAAGGCTGGTCGCCCACATTTGTAAATTCAAAAACATGCTCCACTTTAGCACCTTCCTTTACCTTTCCAAATTCATAAATATCCTTTTCCTTGAATTGGAAAACCGGACCTTTCTGTGCGAAAGCGAATGTAGTTGAAAGCGCCATTAAGGCAACTGATGTGATTATTTTTTTCATAAAGTATAAATTTAATAAAAACCCAATGTTTTGAGTAGAAAAAAAGATGAGGTTTAATTCTTATCAAAACATTGGGCTACAATAAGTTCCTGTTAACCTATAAAACCACTTAAGGCAAAAGACTATTTAGATTTCATCATTGAAGTATTTGCCGGAGCAGAAGCTTCAGGTGCTTTTTCCACATTACCTTTAATCCAAAGCGTAGTAGTACCGGCAGTAGAAGTAACTGTAATATTTTTATTGAATGCACCAACCCTTCCCTTTGTTCCATAAGAAGCTTTAATCACACCTTTTTTACCAGGAGCGACAGCTTCTTTTGACCATGAAGGGACAGTACAACCACAAGATGGATGAACATTTTGGATAATCAATGGTTCCTTACCTGTATTTTTGAATTCGAATTCAGCTTCAGCTGCATCCCCTTCTTGTAAAGTACCAAAATCATGGGTTTCGCCTTTTGTAAACTTAATAGTAGTATTTGCAGCTACTTCTTCTGCCTTTGCAGATATAGCAGGATCGGCAACAGCATTAGCAGTTTTTACTTCTACAGATTTTTCTGATTTAGTAACAGGAGTCAATTTCTTTTGTGCAAATAAACTTGTAGAAGCAAATGCAACAAGAGTCAAGGCTAAAAATGTTTTTTTCATAAGGCTTAATTTATTTATGTTTTTATCCCACAAAGTTAAAAATTCAATGCTTAATTCCGGTTAACCGAAGGTTAATCTACCTTTACAAATTATTCATTTACAGAATTTAACAAACAAAAAACCAAAATGAAGGTAATTCCCAAAAGCAAACTATCCCTTCATTATGTCGTGGCCTAATTTATCGCGTTTTGTTTTTAAATAAAATTCGTTGTATTTGTTTGATGGCATTTCAATCCCTACTGTTTCTTGAATCTCAATTCCATAGCCCAATAAGCCTGCTCGCTTTTTAGGATTATTACTCATTAGTTTGAGCTTTGTGATACCCAGATGCCTCAAAATTTGCGCGCCTACCCCGTAATCCCTTTCATCCATTTTGAAGCCCAAAGCCAAATTAGCTTCTACTGTATCCTTTCCTTCCTGTTGTAATTTATATGCTTTTAACTTATTCAACAAACCAATTCCCCTGCCTTCCTGATTCATATACAACACACAACCTTTCCCTTCATTTTCCACCATTTCCATTGCAGCAACTAATTGTTCTCCACAATCACAACGAAGGGAATGTAAGATGTCGCCCGTGAAACAGGAGCTGTGTACTCTTGTAAGCACCGCCTCATCAGGGTTCCAGCTCCCTTTTATTAATGCAAGATGCAGTTCGCCGGTATTTTTTTGACGGAAAGCGACGAGTTCAAAAAGACCATGTTTAGTTGGCATGTCTACGCGCACCATCTCTTCGATAAGACTCTCTTTTTCTAAGCGATAAGCAATCAAATCTTTGATGGAAACGATTTTTAGGTTGAATTTTTCGGCGATTTCCATAAGTTGGGGCAGTCTCGCCATCGTACCGTCGTCATTCATGATTTCTACCAATACGCCAGCGGGATCCATTCCGGCTAATCGGGCTAAATCAACGGTAGCTTCCGTATGTCCCGTTCTCCTCAAAACACCACCGGATCTTGCCCTTAATGGAAAAATATGCCCCGGGCGACCCAAATCTTCAGGCTTGGTATTGGGATCAATTAATGCTTTCACGGTTTTGGAACGGTCATGCGCTGAAATTCCGGTCGTGCAGCCTTGCCCAATTAAATCGATGGAAACAGTAAACGGTGTCTGGTGTAAAACCGTATTATTTTCCACCATCAAATTCAGATGCAATGCATTTGCCCGCTCTTCCGTAATTGGTGCACAAATCAAACCACGGCCATACTTGGACATGAAATTGATGATTTCAGGAGTCACATTTTCTGCTGCCGTAATAAAGTCTCCTTCATTTTCACGATCCTCATCATCTACTACAATTATCAATTTCCCATTCTTTAGCTCTTCAATCGCTTCTTCTATTGTATTTAACATAAGTATAGCTAATGCTCTTTTTATGCAAAGTTACGACTTATCCAAAATTAATCCTGAAAAATACTTTTGCAAAAAGGATCAAACCAAATATCAAAATACACACTGAAGATATTTTATTCAGGTACATTATTTTCCTTAAAGTAAGCCAACCCCTTATTTTGTCGGCCAAAAGCACTTTCGCAACATCAGCCCCCAAAACAATTCCCAAACAAATACCAAAAAAGAGTACCCTTTCCGGGATTTGGTAATCAGAAACTTTGATGGCGGCGCCCATCCAAAGGATAAGTGCGGCCGGATTTAAGGTATTCATCAGGAAACCACTGCCAAAAATCTTAAAATAGGTAGCGGAAGTAATTATAAGTTTCTCCCCTCGCTTGGGCCGCTTTGGCTTATATTTTTTCAACAATCCGACAAGACCGATTCCGATAAACAACCCCGCGCCAACAAAACCTATGATGCGTTGATGTTCCTCTAAAAAGGTCAGCCAACCCGTTGCGATGTTTGCAAGGGTAACATACATAATGTCACTAAAAGACACACCAAAAATAAAAGCGATACCTGCTTTATAAGAATGATGCATACTATATTGTATGACTGCGAAAAGTGTTGGCCCTACGGAAATTGCGATGAACAAACCCAGTAATAACCCACTAATTACAGCTTCTGAATAATTCATTTATTAAATGCTGATTTAATTTCTCAATAAAAAACTGAAGCTCCCTAAATCATTTCAACTGCTTTAAATTACATTTCAAAATTATTATAGTTCACTTGTAAAATGAAACTGTATATCCGGATTATTTTGAATCTCCGTATTCAAAAACCATTCACTCTGAGCCAAATAAACTAAGTTACCATCTTTGTCTTCCATAATATTCGCTTGTTTGAAGCGCACAAAATCTTCTACCTTTTTCTTATCCCCCGTAATCCAGCAAGCTTTATAAAATGCCAAAGGTATGAAATCTACCGATGCCCCATATTCATGCAATAAACGGTATTGGATCACTTCAAATTGCAATTCACCCACACAGCCAATTATCTTTCTTTGACCCCCATGTTGCGTAAACAATTGAGCCACTCCCTCATCAGTAAGTTGCCGAACGCCTTTTTCCAATTGCTTGGTTTTTAACGGATCCTTATTAACCACTTCCCTGAACATTTCAGGAGAAAAACTGGGCATCCCCGTAAAATAGAAGTTATCACCTTCCGTGATTGTATCTCCGATTTTAAAATTCCCCGTATCAAATAATCCTACGACATCTCCTGGAAAAGCTTCATCAATAACTTCCTTTTGGCGTGCCATAAAAGTATAAGGGTTATTGAACCTTACGCTTTTATCCAAACGGACATGATGGAAGTTTTTGCTTCGTTCAAATTTTCCTGAGCATACCCTTAAAAACGCAATTCTGTCCCGATGCCTTGGATCCAGGTTAGCATGGATTTTAAAAATAAAACCACTGAATTTATCATCATGCGGATCTACCGTGCCATTATCCGTCGGCCGTGGTTGCGGCATCGGTGCGATTCGGATAAAAGTGTCCAACATTTCTTTAATGCCAAAATTATTAACCGCAGATCCAAAAAATACCGGTGCGGTTCTGGCTTTTAAATAATCCTCCGCATTCAGCTCTCCATAAACCCCTTCAATCAATTCAACATCTTCGCGTAATTGATCCGCGTCTTTTTTCCCGACAATTTCATCCAAAACAGGATCTGATAAATCCTGAATGGGCACACTGTTTTCCTCATTCGCTTTTTGATGAGGTGCAAAAAGCTCCAGGCTTTTATCATAAAGATTATAAACACCTTTAAATTCCTTACCCATATTTATAGGCCAGGTAAGCGGGTGCAAAGAAATTTTCAATTCTTTTTCTATCTCTTCTAATAAATCAAATGGATATTTGCCATCACGATCCATTTTATTGATAAAAACAATTACAGGCGTATCTCGCATCCGGCAAACTTCCATCAACCGAAGCGTCTGTTCTTCCACGCCATTTACGGCATCTATTACCAGGATGACGCTATCCACTGCCGTTAAAGTCCGGTAAGTATCTTCCGCAAAGTCCTTGTGACCCGGAGTATCTAAGATATTGATTAATTTGTTTTTATATTCAAAAGTCAAAACTGAAGTGGCGACAGAAATTCCTCTTTGCCGTTCAATTTCCATGAAATCGGAAGTAGCCCCTTTTTTGATTTTATTACTTTTCACGGCACCTGCCACCTGAATTGCACCGCCAAAGAGCAAGAATTTTTCGGTTAGGGTAGTTTTCCCCGCATCCGGGTGTGCAATGATAGCGAATGTATTCCGCTTCTTTATTTCTTTAAGATACTTCATATTAAGGCTATGCCTTCACGATTTTAATTCACAATAAAAAAATGCAAAGTTCTTAAATCTTAAAGACAATCGAGCATTGAATCTTATTTAAAAAAATCTTGTGCTTTTATTAAAAGATAAATTGTAGGATGAAGGGAATAATTTCGTATTAGAAATGAAGAATTGTAAGGCAGGACACTTGTTAAATTCAACCTAAACGAATACTTTGCTCATAATGAAATAAGTCCTCCATGTCATATTTCTTTTTCACTTGTTGTAAACTTTTGTAATGGCCGCCATAATAGCTTTCCTCCCAATTCCGGAATTGAATATCCGGATAATTCCGGTAATGAGCAGAGATGCCATTTCTTTTCAACAGCGATTGAATTTCTTCAAAGACAGCAATAAAACCACTTTCCTGATTTTCTTTGCTCCAATAAGCCTGTAGCTCACTTAAGTAAGGCAATTTCCGATGTGGATAACATGAATTTTGTTCCCATTCCTGCTTCTCTATATTGCCACCTAAAGTATTGATTTGAAAGATGAGTCCGGGTTTTGAAACGACTTTTTGAAAAAGTATTTCTTTTATATCATCCAAATCTTCCTTTCCACGGTACAATCCACCAGAAGCATTTTTAAAAAAGATCGGCCCTTTCTGACCATAGTATTTTTTCATCGCCGAGGCAATTGCTTGATTACGACTAGGAGAAAAACTATCAGCTTGTACCATTAAATCATTCAATAAACCTTCAAAGCCTGAATTTACTTCGTAATTCGTAACCAAAACCGTGAGCGTTTTCCCGTTCAACACAAATGCACTGAAGGCTTCCACCGGCAACCCTTTGCTGGTTTCAAACCATGTGTCCAATAATTGTTTAAACCTTTCCATATTTAGGTTCCTGAATTTGAAAACATAACTACTGAAAGAAGGCGGCAAAGCGTAAGTTTTGAATTTAAAAGAAGTGATTACGCCAAAATTGCCGTTTCCGCCCCCTTTGCAAGCCCAAAGCAATTTTTTATCTTGATCGGAATCATAGATTTTACCATCCGCAGCAACCATTTTAACCTGTAATAAACTATCGCAAGTCAATCCAAATTTCCGGCTGAAAAAACCATACCCGCCTCCCAATGTTAACCCTGAAATGCCAACCGTCCCACAAGAACCGGCAGGCAATAATCGCCCTTTAGGAAAAAATGCATCCTGGATTTCTTGTAAAATCCAGCCAGGTCCTAATTCCACTTCTTCGTTGTCCAGCCATTTGATTCCTTTCATCAGGGAAAGATTTATTACCATTCCGCCATCATTTGAAGAAAAGCCCTCAAAGCTATGCCCCCCACTTCTTACGGCAATTTCCAAACCTTCTTTTGCAGCTTTCCGAACCGCATACTGCACTCCTTTTTCCGTTTTGCAAACAGCAATATATTGCGGTGCTTTTTTTATCCTTTTATTAAATCCTGAATTATATTGTTCAAATTTTTGATCGTTTCTGGTCATTAAAACTAAGTCGGCAAGGCTCACTTCCAAATCAGCTTCCCGGTTGTCCCCCGATTTTGAATCTTCATCTTTATTCCGTTCACTTCCTTCTTTTTTATTATCAGATGCAAGATCATAACAACTTATAAAAGGCAGCATAACTGTAGTCAACCCTAATAATTTCAGGAATTCCCTTTTAGTATAACCCATAGAATACAATTTAAGCAAATCCAAAAATAACGAATAATGCCGGAAATCAATAGATTTATACAAAATCTCAAGTCTCAAATTTCCAATCTCCCATCTATCCGAACAAATACTTTTATTTATCTTTAATCGTTATGAAATATTCTTTATTTTTGTCTGAATTATGTTCCAAAACAAAACGCTTCGGAAGGGTTTGACGCTAATGGGCTTATCCCTGATTTTTATTTTTTCGTTTTCTTGCAGGAAATCCTCCGTACTTTCAAAAGGAGGCAGTGTCACCTTTTCAGTGGATACCCTTCTTTTTGATACCGTTTTTACAGCACAGGGCAGCTCTACGCGCAGCATACGGATTTTCAATTCGGAAAAAGAAAAAATCAACATTTCAAATATCCGATTGGAAAGAGGCGAACAATCCCCTTATAGATTGAACATCAATGGAATACCTGGAAAGAGTTTTAAGAACATTGAACTGGCAGGGAAAGACAGTCTATGGGTATTTGCGGCAATCACGATTGACCCGACGGATGAAAACACGCCCTTCCTTGTTGAAGACAAACTGATTGTAACCTTAAATGACCGAGAGTTTTCTATCCCAATTGTCGCGTTTGGCCAAAATGCCTATTATATTGTAGACAGTGTTTTGGAAACACAAACCTGGCATGCGGACAAGCCGTATATCATCATTAAAAATGCTTTAGTAAATACGGGTGCCACGCTCACAATCCCTGCCGGCGTAAGGGTTTACATGCATCAGGATTCACGCTTATTCGTACAGGGGACATTGAAAATAACAGGTACGGAAACAGACAGCGTAATTTTTCAGGGCGACCGGATTGACCGGGATATTTATGTTGGTCCGGACAGGGGCGATGTTCCCGGAGAATGGGGTGGCTTGTATTTTTTCAAAGAAAGCTATGGAAACGAAATCAATCATGCTGTTTTTAAAAACGGCGGTGCATCTACTCAATTTTTCGACAATACCGTTATGGCGGCCACCATTCAAGTGGATCAGGATACCGTACAACAAATCAACCAATACAAATTGAAAATAACCAATACAAAAATCCATACTTCCCAAGGTTATGGCATTCTTGCATTCAACAGCAGCATTTATGCTGAAAACTGTCTGGTTGTTGATTGTGGGGCAGAAAACATCATGCTTTTTGAAGGAGGGAATTATAAGTTTTACAATTGCACCATGACGTCTTATGGCTCCGAGTTCTTAATCCGAAATAAAAATGTAACAGTGGGCATTTTGAACTATTTCCCCATTTCACAAAATCAATATACAGGTGGGAACTTAAATGCGGAACTGAAAAACTGTATCATTTACGGAAATCTGGAAAATGAAATCGTGGTAAACAAAAAATCAGATTTCTTGGCTAATGTAAGTATCGAAAACTGTATTTTAAAAACCAAAGATGCCATTGATGGTTTCGTGGTGATGAACAACAATAAACTGAACCAAGATCCTCTATTTAAAGATACCAGAAATCTTGACTTCCATTTAGAGCCCAATTCTCCCGCCATTGGCGCCGGAAGTCCTATATTGAACCTATTAAAAGACCTGGATGGGAAAGCAAGACCCAATCCGCCAGCGATTGGTTGTTATGAACCTTGATAAATAATTTAAAATACTTACTTTTGATTGATTAAATGAAAAAAAATGAAAAAACTACTTTTAACTGCTGCTTTATTCCTCGGGGCTTACTCTTTTACTTTTGCACAGTATGAAAATACCGAAATTGAAATTGGGAAAGATGCGCCTGAATTGGCTTATCAAAACCCTGAAGGCAAGGTCATTTCTTTAAAAAAAATGGCAAAAGGGAGTATTGTTCTAGTTGATTTTTGGGCAAGTTGGTGTGGCCCCTGCAGAAGGGCAAACCCAGAATTGGTCGCATTCTATGAAAAAAACACAAAATTGAAATTCAAGGATGCGCCGAACGGTTTTAAAATCTACAGCGTATCGTTAGACACCAAACCTGAAAGCTGGCAAAAAGCAATTAAAGACGACAACCTGAATTGGCCCGACCATGTCAGCGATTTAAAATCATGGAAAAGTGATGCGGCTGCCATTTATGGCGTAAATTATATCCCTCAGGCATTTTTGATCGGACCTGACGGAAAAATCATTGGCAAATACGGCAATGCTTTAGAAGCACAAAGGGACCTTGACAAATACCAAAAAAATTAAAAAAGCAGGGCTTCTCTCATTCAACACTTTGTAAACATTGCCTTTTGAGTAAAATAATCATTATCACTGCACCCTCAGGATCAGGGAAAACAACTATAGTCAAACAATTATTGGAACACCATCCACAACTGGCATTTTCGGTTTCAGCATGTACACGCACTGCACGCAATGGCGAAAAAGACGGCATTGATTACTATTTTTTAAAAGAAGACGATTTTAAAAAGAAAATTGAAGGAAAGGAGTTTTTAGAATGGGAAATGGTGTATCCCGGAAAATATTATGGCACTTTAAAGAATGAAATCACACGATTATGGGACAAAGGACAAACACCCATAATCGATATCGATGTAAAAGGCGCACTAAAGGTAAAAGATAATCTAAAGGAAAATGCTATCAGCATTTTTATCAAAACACCTTCGTTGGAGATATTAAAACATAGACTTTTGAAGAGAGCGACGGAAGATGAAAAAAGCCTTCAGGAGCGTTTGGACAAAGCGACATTGGAATTGTCATTTGAACAATTTTTTGATTTTGTTGTTGTAAATGACGACTTAGAAAACGCAATTAATGCGACTGCGCAAATCATTGGCGGGTTCTTAAACAATAACAATTAAAACTTAAATCCATGAGATATCAAATTATCATTGCAGCCGCTGCAATCCTTTCTTTATCTGCTTGCTCAGATAATAAAAACAACGACAATGCCACTACTACTCCAGATCAAGAAATGCCCGCGTATCCTGAAACAAATCCAACACCAGGACAACAAGTAGATACCGCAATCCAAAACACCAAGGATGCTGCCCGTGACGCTAAAGGTGATTTAAAAGAATTCGGCGACACTGTAAAAGACAAAACCAAAAGAGTTGGTCAAGACATTAAGGAATCAGCCCGTAACACGAAAGAAGATATTAAAACTGAAGCAGAAAAAACAAAAGCAAAAACAAAGGCCGATGCCAAAGTGATCAAAGAAAAAACCAGGGAAGCAAAGCAAGAGATGAAAAACAATTAGACAAGCGATTTATTTAATTATTGCTCAATATCAGAAGCAGTTAAATTGCTACCTTTATATATTTCGACCATCTTCGGGATCATTCTTATAAAAAATCCTGCAGATGTTCGATTTTTTAGAGAATAGAGTCAAAAATCGGGGCGAAATAGATGTTATGCCATTTCTGCTTCAAATACCTCCGAAAACTTCGTCAAAAAGATAGATTTCACTTTCTCTTCATTCACTTTATAGCCTAATTCATTTTCCATGCTGGTTACTTTTTTATCAGAAATACCACAGGGAACAATATAATTAAAATAATTCAAATCAGCATTCATGTTCAATGCAAGTCCATGAATCGTAATCCAGCGACTACATTTTACACCCATTGCACAAATTTTTCTGGCTTTTTCAGGAATATCTGAGTCTAGCCACACACCCGTGGAACCACTTAGCCTTCCCGCTTCAATACCAAATTCTTTCAATGTAAGGATAATGGATTCTTCAAGGGATCGCATATACTTTCCTAAATCAGTAAAAAACTGCTCCAGATCCAAAATTGGATAAGCGACCAATTGTCCCGGACCATGATAGGTGATATCACCGCCCCGATTGGTTTTATAAAATGTAACGGACAAATCCTTCATCCGTTGGTCATTGATCAGTAAATGTTCCATTGCACCACTCTTGCCAAGTGTATAAACATGTGGATGCTGACAAAGCAAAAGATAATGCGCTATTTGAGCTTGCGTAGTTTCAGGATTTTTGAATTTTTCCGCCTTTTTATCAAGACCTGTTTTCATTAAAGCTTCCTGTTTATCCCAGGCTTCACCATATTCGACAATACCGAGATCTTCAACTGTTACTGTATTTTTCATTTTAAAAATAGACTTGAGACTTATAACTTACGACTTATAACTTTTGACTTACGGCTTTTGACTTACGACTAAAACCTATTCTTTTTCAACTGCCAAAACTGTCCTTACTTTTAATGCCTGGGCCGCCCGCATTACAGCAACAATGTTATCAGCTGTTGCGGTTTTGGCAGCATTGATGACTACGGTTGGTTCTGCATCGCTACTTTTTTGAATGGATTCAGAGATCATGCTTTGTAAGTTTTCTGGCGTAACGGCTTTTGTACCCACAAAAAAACCTTGTTTGTCATCAATGGAAACAACTACAGTTTGCTTCGCTTTTGTATCCGTCGTCGCTTTAGGTATTGAAAGTTTGATCACATTTGGATTAGCTAATGTGGCTATTATCAAAAAGAAAAACAAGAGAATAAATAAAATGTCATTTAAAGCGGAAGTGCTCGCTTCACCGCCCTGGCGTTTGTTTGTTCGTAAATTCATTTTTTTGATTATAGCTTTTAGCAAAAGTAGTCAAAAAATAGTATTTTGTCAGGAGATTGATTTTAGGGGATGCATCCCAAATTGTCGCACTCATCCTGCTTGTTTAAGTTCAGAATATTTGAAATTAGACAAAACCATTGCTGCTATCTATAGGAGAAAATTTTATTTTTTAAATCCAATCGTAGCTTAACTTGTAAGGTTTATCCCAAAATGTCATAAAAGTATTTAGATTTACGAAGCAACGGTGCTGCAAAGGTAAAAAACATTAAATTATTGAATAAATACAGATTAACCCTATTAATAAGCCCGGAGGGCTTAAATTTGAATAACCGCGGATGAAATCCGTGGAAATGGAATCAAGTAAAACACAAGCCTGAAAGGCTTGAACAGCTAACAATAAAAGAACATCATGAGTTACAAGCAGATTTATTATCCAATCGTTTTTGGTACTAAATGCCGAAAACACACAATTGCGGAAACACATTGTAAAGACCATATTCATATTTTCTCGATGAAAAATATTTACTGTAAAATGTAGTTCAACCCATTTCAGGGTTGAGTGGTATGGCGTTTATCAGCCGCAGGTTTCACCTGCGGTTACGAACATTGAAGCCCGCTGGGCTTCCCAAAACAATAAGTGTGAGTGTTGGCTATAGCGTAAATCGCTCGCGACATTTTGAGATGCACCCGATTTTAGAGATGCATCCTGAATTATTGTTTAAACAACATATTCTCAGGAAATGCAATTAACCCTAAACCCGCATTCCATAATCGCCAATTTATTGTTATCTCACCAGGAATTGTCTTTGAAATAAATAAGATGTAATGATCAAGCTTCAAAAAACCCCGATATTAAGATCATTCTTCATTTAGGAGCTGTTGAATAACTTCCGCAAACTCCTTTTTGTACGCATCATAATGAACACCTGTTGCCGGACCATTAAAACCGCCCTCCACTTTTTTGATCAAACCATCTTTTCCTACAAAAATCGTTGTCGGAAATGCCTTGATTTTATCTAATTGAGGGAATGTTTTTTTCGTCATCAAGGGATCGGAAACGGCTACCGGCGGAATCAAAATCGGATAGGGAGGTTTGAAATTCTTCTTAAAGGGCGCCAAGGCCGTTCTCGATTTTTCATAATTATCCGTCCTTTCAAAAGCCATACCTAAAAATTCAACACCTTTTGCATGATAATTGGCATAATTATCGACAAGGAATTGGGTTTCATCCATGCAATTCGGACACCAAGAACCCATGATTTGAACCACAACGACCTTATCCTTAAAACGGTCATCGTTCATAGAAACCTGGTTCTCATCAAGATCAGGGAAAGTGAACCTAAGCTTTTGGGTTTCATCTATTATTTTTGTCATCTCGTAACCGTCCGGAAGTGCAGCTTTGCTGTTTTTTTCAGCCTTCCAGCTTTCGGATACTTTCATGCCGGAATACCACTCCCCCTCAACAATCGTCTGGTTATCCTTGATGTGGCCGGTAAATAAAAGTGCATAACTGCCGTCAAATCCCGACAGGTAAAGACGATCGCCATTGACAACACCTTCCAAAAACCGATAATCACCATAAGGAGTCAGGAAAGTACCCGTTAGATAAGTACCATTTTGGGTAAACTCACCTACGGAATTAGAAACAGAAGCGCCTGTTCCGAAAGCGACTTGCCACCTTCCGGAAATATCATACAATGGTTTTGTATTCACTTCAAACCTTGTTTTCTCCCCATATTTCGCACTGAAGTGCATCCTTCTTTCTGTATCGGCAGACCGTTTTACCCAATCACCTTCCAAGTCGCCATTGTGCTTTATCTTCGCAACAAAACCTGATTCAAAAAAAGGCAATTCAATATACACCGAATCATGCCTGAACAAAATACTGTCTGCCAAGAGCCGGTTACTGCCATTGATAAGAACCATCACCTTTTTTTCCGCACTGTCCTTGACGATGGCGTTAAAAACAATGTTATGCCCATCTGGTCTGTGGATTTGAAATTGATAAGTTCCATTATTTAAATCCCGTTGTTGCGCATGTGTAATAGTGGGCAAAGAAAGAAGAATAGTAAACAAAAATGACAAGATTATTTTCATTCTAAAGGTTTCATGAATTTAATGTAGTTAGGGCAAATTTAATTCTTTTAAGCGTGTGGATTTTGTTATTTTTGGATTAAGGATAAGATGCGTGATACGCCAACTGAAAAACAAGCTACAAATGATTTTTTAAAAGCAAATAAATGACCTTTATTTTTATTTAACAACTATGACATTACAAAAACAACCAAGCCGAAAAGATTTATTGAATGCAGTGATCAATCAAACAGTTTCCATTGTTGAAATCAAAGAAATAACAATGATTGAAGGACAAACCGCAGCTAAACATTTGCATCCCTGTCCCGTTGTGGGCTATGTAAAATCAGGTAAAGTCCTTTTTCAAATAGAAGGCGAAGAAAAAACAATACTCACAGAAGGTGATGCCTTTTACGAGCCGAAGAATAAAAACATCCTTCATTTTGACAATGCTTCCAGTGATAAACCACTGGTTTTTGTAGCTTTTTACCTAAAAGAAACCAATGAGGATAATATCAAAATAATTGAAGCCTGAGTAGCACGAATGTTATGTTATATCTCTTCCCGCTCCGAAGCTTATTTCAATCGGCATATGTTGAACAGCGGTGCTTTTAGAAATAGTAATAGAATTTAAATTTTATTCAAATAAACCAATTTATGAAGGCAACGCTAATATATAATAGCCCTTTTCTGGAGCTTTCTTATCTATTATTGTTTGAGCATTAATTGATGATGGCAAAAACAATATTATTGAAATTAAAATAAAAGCAATAAAAGTAATATTGTTTTTGAGATAACGGCGTGCATAAAACATATTGCTGTTTATGTGTTTATTTTTTAATCCCATGACTTATTTTCCAAGTTTTGATAATGTAAATGAATGTGCAGTCCGCCTGATAAGATTTCCTCTTTTGGTTTATCCACCAAACAATATAATGTGGAATTCCATATTGCCCTTTCCATCATCAAGCACTATTTTGATCATTGTGTTATGCTTTGTATTCCGTCACGGTCTATCGTAGCAAGCATAGTTGTTGTAAGTGCTCAGCAAAAATTTAAACTTTTATTTTTTCTTACGCCGTTCTTCCCATTGTTGGTTAAATGATTTGTTGGGGAAAACAGGATCGGCCCGCCTTTCTCCCCATGATTTATGGAACAATTTTTTGAACAGGATATTTTTCAACTTCCCGGAGGCGCCATTCATCAGGGAACGGTGCAGCATCCCGCGTTTATAAAAGCGCCATGCCATTCTTTCAACGATAGTATCGTCGTGTTCTTCCACAAATATATGCCGGTTTTTTGCCAACATGCCATGAATATTTATGTGGACAGGACAAACTTCGGTACAGTTGCCACAAAGTGAAGAAGCATAGCTCAAATGTCCATAAGTAGGCATGTCTTTCAAATGCGGGGTGATAACTGCGCCGATCGGACCGCTATAAGTCGCTCCATAAGCATGTCCGCCGATATTTTTATAAACCGGACAGGCATTCAAACAAGAACCGCAACGGATACAATATAATGCTTCCCTTACCTCTTCCTTCAATAAATTCGTACGGCCATTATCCAATAAGATAACGAACATATCCTCTGGACCATCTACCTCGCCGGGTTGCCGTGGTCCACTGAAAATACTATTGTAAACGGTCAGCTTTTGCCCCGTTCCGAAAGTGGACAATAAAGGCCAAAACAATTCAAGGTCCTTTAATGAAGGGATAATTTTTTCAATCCCCACAATGGCAATATGCGTTTTAGGGAATGCCGTCGTCAATCTTCCGTTTCCTTCATTTTCCGTAACACAAACAGCACCTTCTTCCGCAATCAAAAAATTCCCCCCCGTAATGCCGATTTCAGCCTCTATAAATTTTTCTCTTAATTTTTTTCTGGCTACCATCGTCAACTCCGATGGAGAAAGGTTGGGCTCGGTTCCTAATTCTTCATGAAACAGTTTCGCGATGTCTTCCTTGCTTTTGTGCATCGCAGGTGTTACGATATGATATGGTGGTTCATTATCCAATTGCTGGATATATTCCCCTAAATCGGTTTCAATGGATTCTATTTTATGCTTTTTCAAAAAAGCGTTCAGGTGGATTTCTTCCGTTACCATCGATTTGGATTTGACGACGGTTTTGGCATTTTTCATTTTGCATATCTCCAGGACAAATGCAAGTGCTTCTGCCGAGGTTTCAGCCCAAAGCACCTTTCCTCCTTTTTCCAAGAATTTCTTTTCAAAAGTTTCCAGGTATTTATCCAAATGTTCAATGGCTTTCCATTTGATATTTTTGGCTTGTTTCCTTGCCAGTTCTATTGCAGCAAATTGATGTTTGCCATGGATTACGGCATTATTATATTTATCAATATTAAAATTAATCTTCCGCTTATGGGTCAAGTCATGAGCTTTCAACTCACTTTTGGCCAAAAAGACTTCCTTCTCAGAAATTGGCTGTTCCATGTCAATCAAGTTTCTTGTATGGGCGTAAAGATAATAAAAAGGATTGGAGCAGATAAAAATTTATCTTTGCATTGTGAAATCGGGAATATCGGTTTTTATTTTATTAATCTTCTTAACTTTGCAACCTTTAAATAAAACACCCTATGCAAATTCAGGTAATGAAGTCGAAGCTGCACCGTGTATCGGTCACCGAAGCTGATTTGAATTATATCGGCAGCGTGACCATTGATGAGGATTTGATGGATGCAGCGAATTTCATTGAACATGAAAAGGTTCAAATCGTAAATATCAACAATGGTGAAAGGCTGGAAACATATATCATCAAAGGCATTCGCGGAAGCGGGCGTGTATGCCTCAACGGCCCGGCCGCAAGGAAAGTGAGCCCCGGTGATTTAATCATCATTATGTCTTATGCCTTAATGGATTTTGAAGAAGCCAAACAATTCAAACCAACGGTTATTTTCCCGATGGAAGGCAATAAATTAGGTTAAAACGCCAATTTAAACTCTTGTTTTTACTTAAATTCATTCATGTCGAAAAAAAATCTTTCCACCATTTTGCAATTGATCATTTTCCTTGGATTGGGGATTGGGTTAATCATCTGGAGGTTTGATGTCATGAGCGCGGAAGATAAAGCCGGCATGTATGAAGCATTCAAACATGTGCGGTTTTGGTGGTCGGTACCGGTTTTGATCGTTGGATTTTTCTCCCATTTTTTCAGGGCTTTGCGTTGGAAGTTATTATTGCGTCCATTGGATATTTTCCCCAGGACTGCAAATGTCACTTTTGCGGTCTTGATTGGCTATCTGGCCAATACGCTGATCCCAAGATTGGGGGAAGTGGCCAAATGCACGGTACTTGCCAAATACGAAAAAGTGCCCGCCGACAAAATGGTGGGTACGGTAATAGCAGAACGAGCTTTCGATTTAGTATGTCTCACCATCATTTTACTTGCCACGCTTGCATTGCAATATGACATTATTTTCCCTTTTGCGAAAAATCTGTATGAAAAAGTATTTCTGGATGAAGAGGGAAGTTTTATTTGGTCAAGGGTAATTATTGGCTTGAGCATCATTATTCTTGGTTTTATTTTTTTAATAAAATTCACTAAAACTAAAAAAGAATCCAAAATCGGCAAAATCATCGCCAATATCATGGAAGGCCTGAAAGCAATTGGGAAAATAAAACAAAAAGGTTTATTTTTCCTTTATACCTTGCTTATCTGGGGATCGTACACCTTAATGGTCGTAATTGGTTTTTGGGCAATGCCGGAATTGGAAAACATCCCCATCATCGCAAGTTTGGCAGTCATTACTTTTGGGAGCGTGGGCATGATTGCTACTCCAGGCGGCATTGGCGCATACCCGATCATTGTAGCACAGGTTTTACTTTTATATGGTATCAGCGAAGGGGTCGGCACGGCTTACGGCTGGGTTTGCTGGGCGGCAACAACACTCGTTGTCCTGATTTTAGGTGTTTTTTCTTTAATTTTATTACCTGTCTATAACCGAAATAAAAAATAATGACAAAAGAAGAAGCGGTATTAGGAAAGATTGTAGGTCTTCCTGAATTGAAAGCGAGAGCGGAAGGTTGGCGATTAAAAGGTCAAAAAATTGTTTTTACCAACGGATGTTTCGATATTTTACATAAAGGCCATATCCGCCTTATATTGCAAGCTGCACAATTGGGCAATAAATTAATTGTAGCCATCAATACCGATGCTTCTGTAAAAAAATTAAAAGGAACAAACCGCCCGATCAATGTAGAAACAGACCGAGCTCTTCTTGTAGCCGCCCAATTGTTTGTGGATGCAGTTATTTATTTCGAGGAAGAGACGCCGTTGAGCTTAATAGAAAGCATACAACCTGATGTGTTGGTAAAAGGCGGGGATTATACAATCGAAACGGTTATCGGATCTGATTTTATTCAGAAAAACGGCGGCGAAGTGGTCATTATCCCTACTGTTGCGGGCTATTCAAGTACACATATTATTGAGGAGATGAAATGATCCCATAGGTTCTTTTATTTGAAAAATAATTCGATTTCTCATTTTGAATTTAATATAACTTGCTTTAAGCTTTAACGGCAGTTTATGTATAACATGAGCTTTAATCAAAAAACAGTAACTTTGTATAGATGAACGCTTCGTTTTCCATACCACAATTTTCCATTCCTCAAATATATAAATGGCTTGCTGAAATATCAGATCCGGAAATTCCTGTTTTGACTATCTTGGATTTAGGGATTGTAAGGAATGTAATTATTGAAGACAATGCCCTAATTGTTTTTATTACACCTACTTATAGCGGCTGTCCGGCAATGGATATCATCAGTATGCAAATCAGGATGGCATTGATCAGCAGGGGCGTTCAAAATCTAAGTATCAAGGAACAATTAAGCCCAACCTGGACATCGGACTGGATTACGGAAAGCGGGAAACTCAAAATGAAGGAATATGGCATTTCGCCACCTATACGGAAATCAAAAAATCCATCAGGATTATTTGAAGAAGAAGAAGTTGGATGTCCCCATTGTAATAGTCACCATACAGAATTAATCAGCCAATTTGGTGCCACAAGTTGCAAATCACTTTATCGCTGCCTGGATTGCAAAGAACCTTTTGAACATTTTAAGTGTCATTAGATAGGAGACATGAGATTTGAGATGACTTACGACTTATCACTCGCGACTTAATCACTTACGACTTATCAACTTCCAAATACCCCTGCAACAAGATTGTTGCACTGATTTCATCAATTAAGGCTTTATTTTGTCGGGCTTTTTTCTTTAATCCGGAATCAATCATGGCTTGAAAGGCCATTTTGGAAGTGAACCTTTCATCCACTAAAGTCACTTTTTTATCTGGAAATATTTTTTGTAATTGCTGAAAAGTTTTTTCAACTTTTTTAGTGATATCCGTATCTGTATTGTTCAAATTCTTGGGATATCCTAAGATGATTTCGGAAACTTCTTCTTTTGCAAAATAAGATTTCAGGAACCAGATTAATTTTTCAGAATCAATGGTGGTTAAACCCATTGCAATAATCCTTAATGGATCGGTGACTGCAATACCCGTCCTTTTTTTTCCATAATCTATTGCTATGATTCTAGGCATTCTTATTCAATAATTTTTAAAAATTCATGACAATTCCAATCCCAAAACCTCCATAAGGATATACTACAGGCTTGGTATAAAAGGTGATATCGGGGGAAATATCGAAATTTTTTAATTGAGCAAATACTAATGCATCCGCAATCTGAAGACCATAACCCAAGGCAGTTAAAAGGACGGTAATATCCAAGTTTTGCCGACTTTCATCCCGCGCATTTTTGATGACATCATCAGAATAATCAGCATATGCTGGATACTTCAAATTTACGGAATTGTCCCCACTTATTCTGCCAGCATATACTTGTCGGAAAGCATTATAAGTTTTTAAATTATCTGCAATAAAATAACCGGCTATACCCAAACCAACATACACAATGGGTATCTTCCAAGATTGGCGATTATAAGCTTGTCCTAATCCCGGCAAAATAGCAGAAAATAATGCCACTTTCTTAGGTGTCATCCAGACTGGTTTTCCTTGTTTTAAAGTATCCGTTGCAATGGGCATTTCAATCAATGAATCACTTACAATCACTGTGGAATCCGTATTTTGTGCGGAAACAAATAAAGGAAAAACAAAGCATGAAAACACAAATAAAAAACGCAGCATATGACAAAGTCATGTTTTAGGGAACAAAGGTATTTTATTTAAAGTTAATCAAGGAACAACAACGAAATAGATTTTATTTTGGCAAAATGATTTGATAACTGTTGTTCTTCGTAATCGTCAAAGAACGGCCACGCAACCAAGGGTTTAGAATCCGAAGCATCTTATAATTCGTCCCGTTTTCAAATGCAAAATCCGACAAATTAGGGATGCTTTTATCCACTGTTATTTGTTTAGTCGGAACGGCTTCATAAGTATCACTTTCCGGGATGAAATAGCCGTATTTATCTGATTTGCCAATAATTTCTTTTAATGCCAATATCCTGAAGATATAACGATTTGTTTCTTCAGGAAGATAAAGATCATAATAATCAGTTGATTTTTGAAAAGTGCTTTGGCTGTTATATCCACCCATACCGCAATTATATGATGCCGCGGCAGCGGTCCAGTTGCCTAATTTATTATAGGCAGCTTTTAAATATCGGCAAGCTGCATCCGTAGATTTCACCAGATCATAGCGCTCATCAATTTCTGGATTTACTTCCAGGTTATATTCTTTTGCCGTTGCGGTCATAAATTGCCAATAGCCTACTGCACCAGCTTTGGAAGTGGGATTTCCTAAAGAACTCTCTGCCACGCACAAATACTTGAAATCATCAGGAATCCCGTTCTCTTTCAATTTTCTTTCCAAAACCGGGAAAACCCGATTCGCTAACTTCAAGATATACAAGGTATTGCTATGTCCATAAACATTAACGATCATTTCCCGGTCCAAAGCCTCTTTTACTTCCCTCCTTGAAAGTGGGACATCCTCCCCGGCAAATTTCATTTTCTTGGGCAATTCCGGCGGATACCAATTATATTGAACCCTGCCATCACTTTTTGTTTGAAATGGCCCCTCGGAAATTTTACCAGTAAAGGACAAAATTGCCAAAATGGCAAGACTTAAAACTACACCCAAACCCACATTCCTGACCATTTTAATATCCATAAAAATCAATTTAAAAAGTTGAGTAAGCAAATTAAATGAATTATTTTCTAATAACAACGACTTTATGGAAACATTGGAAACTTAATTTATTTCCAATACTTTTTATTTACTTTGCAGTATTATCCCGTGCTTGGCAACTTCAGGCTTTTTAATTTTCATCCTTGTAGTACATGCTCCTATTTATCATTGGCTTACCTGGTTCCGGAAAATCGTATTGGGCAAATAAAATCCGGGCAGCTTTAAATTTTAACGCAATTGATTTAGATACAGAAATAGAAAAAAGATTTCAGACATCCATACCAGATTTATTCGAAATCAGCGAAGAAAATTTCAGGATAAAAGAAAAGGAAGTTTTGAAAAATATAATCAAAAATGCATTGTTATTTAACCAACCAACCGTAATTGCCAGCGGTGGTGGCACACCTTGTTTTTACGATAATCTGGCAAGGATGAAAACATGCGGAAAAGTAATCTATCTTCAATCCAGCATTGAAAATATCATGAAAAGAATGGATCATTACCCACAAATACGCCCTTTGTTATCAAAAGAAAATGAGGAATTGAAACAACAATTAATCATATTGGAAGAGAAAAGAAAACCATTCTACGAGCAAGCGCATTTAATTCTGGATGCGGATAACCTTACACTTCCTATCTTTGCACAGCATTTGAAATCCCTTTTGAAATAAAATCAGTTTGAAATCATGTTTAAACCGGCATTAAACTCAGCAATTATTTTTGCGGCATTAGGCGTAATTATTGGTGCCATGGGTGCACATGCACTCAAACCATTATTGACGGAAGACTTAATGGCATCTTACGAAACAGCAGTAAAATATCAGTTTTACCATAGTTTCGCATTGTTGTTTGCAGGTGTCCTGTATTTTGTTTTCAAAAATGCATGGATAAAACGCGCGACATGGTGTTTCATTATAGGGATAATATTATTTTCCGGCTCTATCTATGCTTTGGTGTTTTTTAAAACCACCGCTAATATTGGCTTAGGCGGATTAGGAGCCCTCACGCCCATTGGCGGATTATTTTTCATTTTGGGTTGGTTATTTTTATTGTTTGGGATAAACAAAAAAGCCATCATCAATTGACAATGGCTTTTGAGCAATGATTTTTTATTATTTCCACCAATTCCATTTCAACCCCAAAGAAAACCAACGGCCTACCATAGGAACCGCGCCTGATTCAATGTAACTTACATTTGTGATGTTACTCAAATCCACATACACTTCAAATTGCTTCCGTGTATAGGAAAATCTCGCGTCCAATAGAGTATAATCTTTATAATTCACCCTTTGCTGATAACGGGCGGCAAAGGTTAAATTAAATGTTTTTAAATAAGACAAGTTAGCTCTTCCGGCAACTTGGTTTCTTAAATTTTCCAAAGCATACTGTGATATTTTCCCGCCATTTTCCGATTGTTCAATTTTAGGGTTCAGCCAAGTATAAGATAGCCCCGCCAATAAATCAAAATCAGTGGAGTTGTCCTGATTCAACAACCGGTAATCTGCCGAAAGGGAAATCCCTTGCGTTTTTATATTGGTAAAATTCTGGGGTTGCCAGGGACCAGCTAAACTATCTTTTACCCAATCAATGAAATCCGTCGTATTTCTGTAAAAATAACTCAGTGAAGCATTTAAATTTGAATTGTTATACTTTAGCCCAAGTTCGGAATGAAAAGAAGTTTCCGGCTTCAATTGATCATTTCCGATATTTGCCGGACCTTTATAATACAAATCCGTATAAGTCGGCAACCGCTGTCCTGTTCCTGCATTTGCGAAAATCCTTAGGTCTTTATAAACCGTGTATCCTGCATCAATTCCCGGTAAGAATTGCCATCCAAAATCAGAATTATAATTGGCATAAGCACCGATATTCAACAAAAAGTTTTCTACTTTATTAAAACTGTATTCGCCGAAGAAACCATAATTCATCCGGTTATGTTTCCCCAAACTATTGCTGTTGATATCTTCACTGCGCAGTTCCAGGCCCAAACCAAAATTACCGATCCCGGTATAAAGCGTATTGTTCAATTCCGCATCCAACACATTGGTTTCATGGATATTTTCATAGACTTCAGGTTGTTGCCGGATAAAAACATAATCATCCTTATTGTAACGATAGCTGACGCGGGGCCGCAAAACCCAGAATTGATTCATGCGTAAATCCGCATCTGCACCAACAATTGCAGTCTGCACCTGTTCCGAGGATTCTATGTCTTGAGGAGCGGCATAAAAACCATTTGCACCAAAGTCGTTGGACACAAAACCACCTAAGAAGTTCAGCGTTTTGTCTTTCCCCAAATTAATGGAATTTTGATAATATATTTTATCATTGCTGAATGCAGTATTATAGCGATAACCTGAGGACTGTGCATGGCTTAACGAAAATAAATGATTGATTTTTTCTCCTGAAATACTGGCTGTTGCATCAACTCCATAAGCACCATATAATTTTTGCGTACTACTGTCTTTTTGAAAAGAACTTCCGGAATAAAGGTTCAACTCAACACCTGTTTTCGTAGCTTTTTTCGTAATAATGTTGATGGCACCATTCAAAGCATTTATTCCATAAATCCGTGCTGCCGCACCTTTCAGGATTTCAATGCGGTCAATCGCATTAAGGGCGACAGGGATATTCATCATATTATGACCGGTTTGCGGATCTGATATTTTTATACCATTGATCAAAACCAAAGTCTGGTCAAAAGTCCCGCCATCGATGCTTACATCCGCTTGCGTTCCCCAAGGTCCGCGTTGGCGCATATCCACTCCTGCCACATAAGTCAATAATTCATTTACTGATTTTACGGGCAATGTCTGAATTACCTTTTGATCCAATATCGTGATATTCCTATTCTGTTGCGAAAAAGGGATTTGCAACCGGTTTTCCTGAATAGTGATTTCACTTAAAGAATGGATATGGGTACTGTCATCAGCTAATCCAACCTGAGCATGGATAGCATGATTCCCAATAAGTAATCCTAAAATTAATAGAGTAGTTTTCTTCATCTTTATTAAGCTTTTTTTGGGTCGCAAAGGTATGTGTTTTTTGGAACGACAGAGAAATAGAAAATAGTTATTGGGGTTTATATTAAGCTTTGGCTGGCATTCAGTTTCCTCCTATTTTCTGAAAGAATGTGGAAGACATTTCAATAAATTTGTTTTATTTATTCGTAATTTCGTAAGATGCAGGAAAAGGAAATAGTCATCATCGGTGCCGGACCTATAGGTCTGGCATGCGGTATTGAGGCGCAAAAAGCCGGCTTGGATTATATCATCATAGAAAAAGGAGCATTGGTAAACAGCCTTTTCCATTATCCCTTACTGATGACATTCTTTTCTACTTCGGAAAAGCTTGAAATAGGAGGTTTGCCTTTTACTTCTATTACACCAAAACCCGGCAGACAAGAAGCTATTGAATATTACCGCCGCGTTACCCAAAATCTTCGGTTAAACATAAATCTGTATGAGGAAGTGCATGATTTGAAACAGCAGACAGATAATACTTTCCACATTAAAACAGGCAAAAATTCATACCATGCCAAATACGTAATAGTAGCAACCGGTTTTTATGATATACCCGTAACATTGAATATACCTGGTGAAACGCTTCCAAAAGTCCAACATTATTATAAAGAACCCCATGCCTATGCTTTTCAAAAAATATTGGTAATAGGTGCTCAAAATTCCGCGGTAGATGCTGCACTTGAAACATGGCGGAAAGGTGCAGAAGTCACAATGGTGGTCAGGCAAAAAGAAATTGGCCCCAGAGTAAAGTATTGGGTAAAACCCGACATTGAAAACAGAATTGAAGAAGGCAGCATCAAAGCCTATTTTAATTCAGAAGTCAAAGCTATCCGCCAAGACGAAGCTGATATCAGGACGCCTCAGGGAATGATAACAATAAAAAATGATTTTATATTGGCAATGACCGGCTATCAACCCAATTTAAAATTGCTTCAAAGTTTTGGTATTGCACTTTACGAAGACAAAAATTTCTGTCCGCATTATAATCCGGAAACCATGGAAACCAATGTTCCGGGATTATTTCTGGCAGGTGTTATTTGTGGTGGAAGAGATACACATAAATGGTTTATTGAAAACTCCCGGGTACATGCAATATTGATTATGAAGGCAATAAAAGATAGGCGATAAAATGGCAGAATTCAAATCACAGATATTCATTCTTAACCACATTTTACCTCTCAATAGGATTGCCTAAATATATTCCTGCGGTAGAGACGCAATGCATTGCGTCTTCACGCCCAATAAATAACAAAAGACACCCGATTACCTATCTATCCTGACCCTTCCGGAACCTCGGTAAAATCCTGTTGACAAACCAATGCGTCCCTCAAAGTAACGCCGCTTTCCATTCCATCTACCTCTTTATCTCCAATTCTCCTCATTTTCACCTGCCTTTCCACTCCTGCCCCTTCCAACATCACCTTAGCCGAAGCCCCCACATATTTTTCCAGCAACAATTCCAATGCCTCATCAGCCAGCATCCCTTCGTGCAACATCCTATTAGCATTTGCAGTCAGCTTTCCAATCACCCCATGCCCTTTCTTTTTTATGGGTAACCGTCCATAAATTATTTTGGCCAGCTTTGATGCCGCCCCAAACAGCACAGAACTTCTCCGGCTCCCCGCAAAAGCCGCATCCCGCAACACCCGTTCCTTGCACAATGAAGTTTTCCGGCGCGCATAATAGCCTCCATTCAATTTATAAAAAGTAATGCCACCAATCGTTCCCCTAACCTTGACAAACCCAATTTGCTTAGCCATAACATAATAATTTATTTGCATGAATCCACAAACATACCAAACATTTCCCTAATACACAAACCAACAAAATGCCACCATGACTCCGCCTTTGTGTCAAAAAAAATCTCAAGGCATCCAATGAGTTATTCTTCTCATCCCTCAATCACTCCTTCTTTGCGAGCAAAAGAACTCTTTGTGAGTAACAAGCATAAAAACCATATATACTTTGTGCCTCTGTGCCTTCGTGAGAAAAAAAATCATACTCATTTACCCATGTTACCCTAAGTTCAGCCTTGGGAAACCAGCATGCATAGCATAAACATCCATACCTATAAATCCCTCCTAGTAACTCCGTACCTAAAGTAGGGATACGGCAAGCAACATCACACCTAATTATAATCATTCAGTCTATTATTAAATCTATGCAGACGGGAAGACCACCTCAAAAACCGTCCCCTTCGGCTCATTGTCCCGAACGATGATGGCACCTTTATTTTGCTGTATGATTCTGGAAGTGAGGTATAATCCCAAACCCGTACCTTTGGTTTTCCTTGAATTTTCATTACCTACCCGATAAAATTTCTTGAAAATTTTACCTTTTTCTTCATCAGAAATCCCCTCCCCCTCATCTTCGACGCTCATACTTAAATCATCATCCTGACGATGAAGCGAAACTTTTATCACCGTATTTGAAGGGGCGTATTTAGTTGCATTTTCCAGTAAATTATTGATGGCAAGACTCCACAATAAGGGATCGCCGATAGCAAAACAATCATCTTCGATATGGGAAACAATGTGGTGTTTCTCCCTGCTTTCATACATTTTTACACTTTCGGACAATAATTTAGAAAAATCAATCCGTTCGTTTTCAGGATTAAAATGCTGGCTTTCCATTTGTGAAGCCAGGATTAAATTATTGCATAAATCATTGAGCCGGTTGGATTCCGTAATACTGCGTTCCAGAAGTTTGGTTTGCATGGATTCATCCAATTTCCGTTTGGACAAGGTTTGTAGATTGAGCTTTATTGCGGCAATCGGTGATTTCAATTCATGCGTGATGGAAAGTATGAAATTTGTTTGTTGTTTTACCAGTTTATTGTTGTTCCTGATGGAAGAATACACAACCCCTGCACCCATCAGTATGATGATCAAAAAAGTAGTCCCTTCTCCTAAATATTGCCTTTTCCTGGTATTTTCCCTTTCTTTTATCGCGCTCAGTTCTTTTTTGTAAAACTCAGGCTGAGCCGTACTGTCAATGGTCTTATTCAAAGCATATACATCATTTTGATAAATGATCCCACTTTGTTTATCAAGACTATGCCCCCAAAATAAAAGCGAGGTTACCATATAAGAAAGCAACAAAAAATACAATACGGAAATCAAGCGCATGGAAAAAGAATTTAGGGAGCAAGAAAAATGGATGTAGTCTGGTTCCTGATAATCGAGAATGGGATCATTTCCGCCTTTTGATAAGGAGTGACTGGCAATTTATAATATCTTACCTGATATTTCCCCGGAAGGAAATCCAGCTTTTGTTTTGCCAGATCCCCATTCACATCAAGTTCCAAAAAAGGTTCGAAACGATCGCCCAGCTGATACCAAAACTGCACTTTCCCTAATTTTTCCGTGTTGGTAATTTGCACCGTCCCGGGTTCAGGAACAGCAATTAATTTCAGTTCGTCAAAATTTAAATATAGGTTATAAACCAATGGCGGCAAGGTATTGATTTCGATATGATAATTATCGGGATCATATGGAAGCTGTTCCGAGCAAAGCTGTTTCACGACAGGGCTTCCCGGAACAAACCGTTTACTGACTAATGCTTCATAATTTTTTACAGGCTTTTTTGGGGCGGTTGGATGGATAAATCCAATGGATCCTCTCCCCACTTTTATGTACACTTTATTATTTTTATGTGCAACGACGGGCACATTCAATCCAGTAGCCTTACTTCCGGGAATGAGAATATCATAAACCCCTTCTTCCAATTTAATGGGTGCCGGCGCGCCCCCATTCATAGTCCTGAATAAGGATTTTGTAGTATTTGTCTTAATATTCTTTAATTCAATATTAGGCTCAGTATTGTAAAACTTGCCATTCCCATCAGTAAAATAAATTTGCAATTGCGTTTCCGCCGCATCTTCCGTTTTGGTGGTCACTTCTGATTTGACGGGTACTTCTGGTTTGACGGGTACTTCTGGTTTATTGACCACTTTTTTTTCCTGTATTGATTGGGGCTCAACAGGTTTGTTTTCAGAAATCGTTACCGTTGACTTTGCCGGCGGTTCAGCTTCCAGTACTATTTTTATGGGACTGAACTTGGGCATTTTAACTGGTTTGGCTTCTTCCAAAGCATATAACAGGTTCAGTTTTCTTGGCTTTGTAACAGCATTCAAATAAGAAACCGGGACTTTCGCCCTTATGATAGGCTCTTGTGGTTTGGAAGAAGCGGTCACAGTTTTTTGGTCCAGGACAGGCTTTTGTTCCGGAACGGGCTGCTGCACAACTGGTTTTTGCACCGGAACTTTAGTTTCCGTTGGTGGTATTACGGCAGCTGGTGATTTTTTCTCAGGTTGGACTATCGCCGTTTTTTTTGGTGCGGAAACGGGCGCTAAACCAATGGTTTTAACGGACAATACTTTTTTATTGTCTGCAACGATTTTACTGATGGCAGGTCCGATTTCATTCTCTCTGGAAACGACAAGGAAATTCCCCAAACAATCATATTCCAATTTTAAAGGTTCATAGTCAATCAAGCTCAGAATGTAGGGCTTAAAGCTTATTTTTTTAGACAATAATGTTTGTACTGTTGCACAGATATCGCCACCGCAGCTTTCGCCGCCATCGGTTATTAAAATAATACTGTAAGCATATTGATCACTGCGTATAAAATCCTTTTCTGCCGCCTGTTTTAATGACCACGCAATGGGCGAATAACCTAAAGGGCGAATATATTTCAACCTTGCTTCAATTTGCCCTTTATTTTGATAAGCAAAAGGCACTTCCAATCGGGTATCAAAACAATTCTTCTCTTGTGCGGGGTGTTCCGTTCCAAAAGTACGGACTGCAAAGGCGACTTCGGGATTAACTGCATTAATACTGTCTATCAAGGCATTGATAATCCGCGCACCTGCATGAAAGCGATTTTCATTATTATGCTCATTCCAATTTTCAAGCATACTGCTGGATGCATCCACCAAAAATAAAATCCGTGCAGGTTTTTCTTTTTCCGTTACTTGTGCATTTGCCGGTATATTGTTAAACGACATGAGCGTCAATAAAAAGAAAAAGAGGAGAACTGCTTTTTGTTGTAAATGAAAGGAGTAATGCTTCAAAATTGATAGATATTTATAGTCTTGATTGCCTGGAAAATTTCGTAAAATTACTATTTTGATTTCAAAAATAACCAGCGCGATCAATTTGATTCCATTTCCATTGAAACAATCATCAAATAGGAACACTCCATAAATTAAAAAAATGAATTATTGGATACAAATTGATTTAATGACCTAATTTTGCAACATGAAAAAGATAATAGCTACTTTATTTCTCAGTCTTTTTTTCGCCGCCAACATTTGGGCACAAGGCTGTGTAACTTGCACAAACACTGCTGCACAATTAGGCCAGGACAGTGCAAAAGGATTGAATGGCGGGATCGTTTACCTCGTAATTGTCCCCTTTTGCTTTGTGGGAACAGTAGCAATTGTATGGTATAAAAGAAATAAGGCCGACAAACTTGCAGAAGAAGAAAGTCAGGAATCCTAAAGGCAACCAGCATTCACAAAGAATACAAAATAACATTTACAATTATCAAAAGACCAGCTATTTATATAATCGTAAATGTATCGTAATAGACAGATCAGCTTAGCAAGATTTATTGCATTCCTCATCCTCATTATCCATCAAATTGTAAATTTCCTGGATTTCTTTTAATTTTTCTTCAAAATCCAGGTTCAAATCTTTGATCAAACCCGTTTTTAGATCAAATACCCAGCCATGTACTATCGGGTATTTTTTGTGCATATATTCTTTTTGGACACTCGCTAATTTCATCACATTAACGCTTTGTTCCTCCACATTCAATTCCACCAATCTTTTGTAGCGTTCGTCTTCATCGGCTATTGCATTCAATTCTATTTTATTCATTCGATATACATCGCGGATATTACGCAACCAAGGGTTTAAAATCCCCAAATCTTTAGGCTGCATAGCTGCTTTTACGCCACCACATCCATAATGCCCACATACAACGATATGCTTGACATTTAAATGAACCACTGCATAATTGATTACGGTCATCACATTCAAATCAGTAGCACAAACCAAATTTGCTATGTTACGGTGCACAAAAACATCCCCTGGATGTAAACCCATGATTTGATTGGCGGGCACGCGGCTATCACTGCAACCGATGTACAAATATTCCGGATCTTGATCTTGCGCTAATTTCGTAAAATAATCTGGATCGGCATCAGTTTTTTCAAGAACCCATTTTTTATTGTTCTCGAAAATGGTTTTATATTTTGGCATGATATAAGAAAATTTGACTGCAAAATTATGAAAAAAGAAGGTTTCTTTTGGTTATTTTTTCAAAATTGGCATTTTCATAATCATCAGTCTTAATTTTAAAAAGAAGATTACCTAACTTTTGGATGATAAAAAAACTTCTAATAGTTTAAAACTTTTAGCCAACTTTAGCCACGCACAAATACCACTCATTCCATTGAAATAATGAGAGCTATAGATTATGGAACGGGAAGAAGAAATAATCAAGCCAGCAAGGCAAAATTGACAAACAATTAAAGTATATTATAGCCTGTCGCTCAGTTTTCTTTCAGATAAAAAACTAAATAGAAGAATAAGTTTGTGGATCCATACTAACACAATTCATTTTTTCGTATCTTTGCATACAGTTCTTTGAAAAAAAACATTTTACCTTATCTGGGGCCGCCTGGTTTTGACAGCATTAGTGAGGGGAGGGTGTAAGCATGCAGCGCGTTGTGTAATTAGCGCTTTAATCTGAATACTCAAAACTCAACTGGCAATACTCAGTATGCCATGGCTGCCTAATCAGAGATTAGCGTAGTCATTTGGGCCGCCCGAGCGGGTTTTTCTGTAACCAAGCTCCGCCGCCGACTTAAAAAGAATACAGAATGCTGTTGCAGAAGGCTGTGCCTGTAACAAAAGACTATCCAGCTAAGTGATTTTTTGGTTTGTTCCTTTCCTGATTATCGCCGACAATCAATATAGGAAATAAGCATGTAGAAAGCTTTTTCATCCGATGTTTGGACGCGAGTTCGATTCTCGCCGGTTCCACAGTTTTTTTTCAAGATAAGTACTTTAAAAACGGCAATTACAAGTTGCCGTTTTTTTTATTCCCGAAATAACGGAACGATATAAAAAATTTATTTATTTTTGCCGCCCCAATTAAAAAATCAATTTAGATTTTAGATTATAAAAATAATATGGAATACAGACAAATTGTTGCGATTACAGGACTCAATGGCCTTTATCAATTATTGAACACCAAAAATGATGGGGCAATCGTAAAAAGCCTGAAGGACGACAGCGTAAAGTTCATCTCCGCACGCATTCACCATTTAACGCCATTGGAAAGCATTGAAATATATACCAATGATGAAAATGTGCGCCTTCATGAAATTTTCGAAATCATCAAAAATGATGACGCCCAAGTGGAAGCATTGAACGGCAAAAAAGACGACAAAGCAGCAAAAGCATTGTTCAAAACCTACCTCCCCAATTATGACGAGGACAGAGTGTATATCAGCGACATAAAAAAAGTGTTTAAATGGTATTCAATCTTAAAAGAAAGGGATTTGCTACAATTCGATTACTTAAAACCACAAGAAGAAACCGTGGATACAGCAGTAACGGAAGAAACACCTGAAGCAGTAAAAGAAGAAAATACAGAAAAAAAGACACCCGCTAAAAAAGAAACCGCTAAAAAGAAAACCAGCGAAGCTGAAGCCGCAACAGAAGATAAAAAACCAGCGAAGAAAACAGCTAAAGCAGCGAAAACCGAACAATAAAAATAATATTACTTAACCAATTTGCAAGCGACTTTTCCTTATTGAACCAAGTGTAAGGAAATAAAATAAATTTAAATTTTGAAGTTTAATAAAAAAGTCGCACCTTTGCAGTCCTAAAAAAAATATAAGAGATGGCTCGTGTTTGTCAAGTATCCGGCAAAAAACCAATTACAGGAAATAGAGTTTGTTTTTCCAACAAGAAATACAAACGCAGATTCTTACCTAATTTACAAACCAAACGATTTTTCTTGGTTGAAGAAGATCGTTGGGTAACTTTGAAAGTATGCTCTGATGCAATGCGTACAATCAATAAAAGAGGGTTATTCACTGTAGTAAAAGAACTACGCGAACAAGGTCAAACTATTTAATTTAACTAACAACACTTAATAAAAACTGAAATGGCTAAAAAAGGAAACCGCGTTCAGGTGATTTTGGAATGTACCGAGCATAAAACAAGCGGAATGCCCGGCACAAGCCGTTACATCACAACAAAAAATAAGAAAAATACAACGGAGCGTATCGAATTAAAAAAATACAACCCTATTCTTAAAAAAGTAACTATTCACAAAGAAATAAAATAACCAATCGGAGATAAACCAATCTCCCGCTTATTTTAATTTTTTATAAAAAATAATTTGTCATGGCAAAAGCAGCAAAAACCGCGATTAAAAAAGGTGGTGTGAAAGATACGGAATCAAAGAACTTCACGAAAGTGATCAAAACTGTCCGTAACCCTAAATCCGGCGCATATTCTTTCAAAGAAAGTATCGTGCACAAAGATAAAGTTCAAGCAACTATCTCTGGAAAATAGATTCCACTACTATTGTAAAAAAATATTTTACGCAAGCTTATCCATTAAGTTTGCGTATTTTTATTGGCCATTTTCCCGTATCTTAGAGTTTTAAAAATTCCTCCTCTTGCAATTCGCCGATATTATTTTACCCATCAACATCCCACAAGCACTTACTTATGGGATTCCATTGAAATGGCAGGATAAAATCGTTCCTGGAATGCGGGTTGAAGTGCATATCGGAAAAAATAAAATCTACGCCGGGATTGTTTTGCAAACTCATGATTATGCACCACAAGCTTACAAAGTAAAACTCCTAAGGAATATCATTGATGAGCACCCAATCCTCAATTCCACGCAGCTGGATTTCTGGAAATGGATCGCCCAATATTACCTCTGCAGCCTCGGCGATGTGATGAATGCCGCATTACCGGCACATTTAAAATTGATGAGCGAATCTTTATTGATTTGGAGTGCTGATTTTGAAAACCCACCCCTGGATTTATCAGACGATGGTTTCCTGATCGCAGAAGCACTCAGCATCCGCAAACAATTGAGCATAGCGGAAACCCGTCAATTATTAGATGGCAAAAATGGTTCAAAAGCCATCAACGAACTGTTGGAATTGGGCATTGCCACCATTTCTGATACCTTAGAAGAAAGATACAAGCCCAAATTAGCGGAGTTCGTTTTTTTAGCACCTCGTCTGCAAGATGAGCAAACATTGAATTTACTGTTTAATGATCTGGAAAAAGCACCAAAACAACTCAACTTGTTATTGGCTTTCTTCCAATTAAAAAAAAGCGGCAAACCTATTGCCACCGCTGATTTGACAAAAAAAGCGAATGCAAGTCGGGCACAGCTTTTGGCTTTGGTAGAAAAAGAAGTATTTATTTTAGAAAAGATAGCGGTGGACAGGCTTGAATACCTGAGTGCCCAGCAAGAAAAAACGCTTTCATTAACCCAAGATCAGGAAACGGCATTCCAAACTATTAAAGAGAACTGGGAAACCCACAATGTAGTTTTAATGCATGGCGTGACGGGAAGTGGCAAAACACTGATTTATGTTAAACTCATCAAAGAAGCTTTGGCGCGGGGAAAACAAGTGTTATTCCTGCTTCCGGAAATCGCATTGACCACCCAAATCGTTAGCCGGCTTCGAAATTATTTTGGCGACGAACTAGGCGTTTATCATTCCCGGTTCAGCAATAATGAACGCGTAGAGATTTGGGAAAAAGTCAAAAAAGAACAATACAAAATCATTTTAGGCGCAAGATCGGCAATCTGGCTCCCTTACAAAAACCTTGGCCTGATCATCGTTGATGAAGAACACGACAGTTCCTATAAACAATACGAACCCTCCCCGCGCTTTAATGCCCGGGACGCAGCAATATATTTATCCTCTTTGCACCATGCAAAAGTAGTCTTGGGTTCTGCTACCCCATCAATAGAAAGTACTTGGAACGCACAAAATAAAAAGTATGGTTATGTCCGTTTATCCACAAGGTATTTAGGTGTTTCCATGCCGGAAATAGAATTGGTTTCCGCCAAAAATACCCAGGCCGGATTATCTTCCATTTTCACGGTTACTCTTTTGGATGAAATCCAGAAAACTTTGCAACAAGGAAAACAAGTCATTTTATTTCAAAATAAAAGAGGCTATGCACCATTTCTGATTTGCGGCACTTGTGGCTGGGTAGCGCATTGTAAATACTGCGATGTTTCCCTCACTTATCATAAATTGACGGATAAACTACATTGCCATTATTGTGGTAACAGGACCGCACCAATCAAACATTGTCCGCAATGTGGTGCATTGAAACTGACCACAAAGAGTTTTGGGACAGAAAAAGTTGAAGAAGAATTACAGCGCATTTTTCCCAAGTTAAGGATTGGCAGGATGGATTGGGACAGCATGAAAGGGAAAAACAAACACAATCAACTGATTGAAGATTTCACACAAGGCAGGATTGACATTTTGGTGGGGACGCAAATGGTGGTAAAAGGTTTAGATTTTGAAAATGTAAGTTTGGTTGGGATTATAAGTGCCGACAGCCTATTGAGTTATCCTGATTTCAGGGTAAACGAGCGCGGATTCCAACTCATGGAGCAAGTGAGCGGAAGGGCCGGCAGGATGGACGGGAAAGGAAAGGTTATCATCCAGGCTTATAATTTAAAACAACCCGTTTTGCAGTGGGTAAAAACACATGATTTCCGTTCCTTTTATCAGACGGAATTGGCCGCAAGGCAGCATTTCGGTTATCCGCCTTTTCTACGCATGATAAAAATAATTTGCAGGCAACGGGATGAGAAAAAAGCAAGCTCCGGTGCAAGACTTTTAGCCGAACAGCTCAAAAAAATTTCTAATATTCAAATACAAGGTCCGTCTGCCGCATTAGTGCCAAGGGTCAGGAACAATTACCTTCAGGAAATCTGGTTGAAATTGCCGACCGATGTCCAAATCATCAAACAAGTGAAAGAACAGATCACTGCCGCCATCAACAGTACGCTGAGCAATAGGGGTTACTCCACCCTTCAAATAATTGTGGATGTAGATCCGTTATAATATTTTGAAGGATATGGATAAAAGAAGCAAATATGCTTTATTGTACAATATTTGCTAAATAGAACCCAAAAGATATTTGATTAATTAATTGCGGCTTTTCTTGAATCTGTGCATCATAAAATACTTTAGTGCGTAAGGAAACCCTCAAGTACTTCAAAAATAAATAATGAACAGCATTATTTATATCGAAAGTATAATGATGGATGGCTTCTAATTGTTTGTTTGGTGCAAATATTTGCGTGTAATTCTCCCAGTATAAGTTCTTTGTTAATTTCTTAGGAGTAATATTTCCTTGGAGATTCAAACCAAATACAACTTCACTTTTGCTTCCTTTTCCAATACCATAAAGCTTACTACTTTCTCGGGTATTAAAAATATTTTGATTTTTAATTTTAGTGAATTTACCACTTATCAAACCTAATTCAATCGTGTTTCCCTTCCAAAAACTATAAGTCAATCCACTTGAATATAATATATAACCAGGTGAAAAATAAGAAGAATATAAATAAGTGTTTAATCCACCTACCGAATCTTCTTTAAAAGCATATGTCTTCCAAAATTGACTTTTGATATTGATCATAAAGTTAAAATCAAGGTGATCTTTAATAATGGGGTAGTTAATAGTATTTTTGAAATAATACAAATCCTCCGTTTTCAAGCTGATACTGTCTAGGTAATTACGATAACCATATTCATTAAAAAAGTAGGTATTAAGTCTGAATTCCTTAAAATAAAGTCGATTGCTAAAAGTTAAGTTGTAATAAAGATACAAATTATCGGCTTCTCCAATATCGATTACATTTTCAGATTTCATTGCAGAAAAGGTAGCATACAAATCATAATTAAGAATCCAGTATAAATCGTATTCAGTTTTCGGTTTTAATTTTTTTACATGTTGAATCAATTGCTTATTCTGCTGAGAATCAATTTTAATCATAGGTACAACATTTTCTTTTTGAAATTGCTGCCATTGAGCATATTGTTTTATTACATTCTCTTCTGATGGAGTTTCCCACATTGAATTAAGCAACTGTGCAGAGCTAAGATTTCCAAGCAAAAGCAAAATAAATAAAATACGACAAAACATAGCTTAAGTTTGAGGATCGAAATGCTAATACACAACAATCATTATTTAGAAGTGAATGTATATGTTCTCTTTTCAACATCATGGCTAACATTCCAGATACCTTTTTTGATAACTAAATTTGATTCGCCTAATTTATGGCATATGCTATTTGGTAAAGGAATTTCCTTTTCCTGATGAAATTGCTTTATTGCGTGTAATAATTCCACCATTTCAGGTTGTTTTTTTTCCAATTCAGCTTCGGTTACTAAAATTGACAAGGTTTCGCTACTATTATTATACGAGAAAATCACAGAAGATTCAAGCATATTAGGAGAAAGTACTTCAGCTTTACAAAAGCCATTTCCGGAACATCCCTTTTCAATATTCCCGAATTTTAGCCCACCTTGAGAAGTGCCTCCTGATTGAGCGTAAATAAAATTTGTAGTGCACAAAGACAACAATAAAACAATATAATTTCTCATAAGTTATCAATTAAATAGTTATTATAAAAATTAAAAAGCCTTCCACAGTACAAGCTTATTGCTTCAACTCCTTTGAAACATAAAACTTTTTGTTATTATAGTCGATAATGATAAATTTAAACTCTTTCCAGAATCCTAAGCCTATGAAACTAAGTTTTTTATTCAAATCGTTAGCCATTATATTAGAGGTAAAGGATTTATCTCCAATTTCGAACATTTGATTTTCGACAAAAAAATAATGTGCCTCTTGAGCACCAACTGCTGTACCCATTTTGCCCAGGCTACTTTTTATACTATCTTCAAAATGAAATCTATCAAAATCTTTCTTGGGAAGTATTAATGCCCCATTGTATCCTAGATCAAATTCAAAAATATGTCGCATTTTTTGATCTAATTGGACTTTAAACTTAATGCTATTAGTAAAAGTGAATTTCGATTCTATAATCTCTGCATTTTTTAAATCTGCAATTGAATCCAAACTGCTAGTAAACAGAATTTCCCTTTTTTCAAAATCTATTTTCCATATTCCTTTTTCCATCAAGTTTCCCCCTAATAATCCCATATCATTTCGAGTAGTTCTATCAGGAACTGCATTTAGCACAACCTTGTGAAAAGTAATGTCACCTAATCGAATGCCTTCATCATAATAATAAATTTTATTGGGAATGCCTTTTCCATCTGGAGTTCTCTTTTTAAGTATAGAGTTTCCTATAAATTGAACCTGTTGTATATTTCCAATAAGATGCTCATCTATTGCGGTTGGTGCATGATTATCTAATTTTAGTACCTTCAATTCATTATTCGATCCCCAATAAGTATTTATATGAATACTTTCATTATTATACAAAGTAAAAGGGAATGCTGTGTAAAATTCGTTTTTGTCAACGACTTCGTTACCCATCTTATTTAAAGTTTTCCATGTTACACAGGATGGGAAAAGAATTAATATTGCTATGATTATAAATGTTGTCTTTTTCATTAATGTTATTTAAAAGGATATAGATTGAAAATATAATTACTCCAATCTATATCCTTAAGAAATTATTTTTTTCTAACGACTATCAATATATTTGCTTCGTTCTGCTCATTAACAGAATAAGTGCCTTTCATGATTGATAGTTTTTTTTCTGGATCTAATCCCGACTCGTAAAAATCTGTTTCAGTAGAAAAAATTATTGATGAATGGTCATCGGAAAGTGTAATTCCAAAAGTTGGACCATTTTTTATCAATTCATCAATATTTAATGGCAATTGGATTTTAGTTGTTTTACCTACTGATTCACCAGAAATAATGTCGTCTAAAGTTTGCAGTAATTCTCCCACAGCTTTAAAAAATTTTGCAATTTTGCTTAAAATACCAGCATGTACATGAATTGGGATTGCAATAATTCCAGCCATAGTTAAACCTCCAAATCCTATGGAAGCAATCATTAATTTTTTAATAAAAGTCATTTGATAAAATTTAAGTGTTGAATGAATACCAGTTGCCAATGCAACTTTCGACAATTAACAATCGTACTTACTCGAGATTTTCCTTTTGCCTTTTGTAATTCAAATGTAGCATTATAGGCATATACATTTCTAATTAAATGAGAATACTTTATTCATGTGAATAAAGTATTCTTCTTTCCAATTAATTACGCTTACTTTTGGCTGTTAACAACCAATATTCAATTCTACTTATGCGTAAAGAGCTATTACCTTCAATAATGGCAGAAAAAATTGCCATATTTATTACTAAAACCAGGATAAGCAAAGGATTCCCGCAAGAGTACATGGCTAATAAACTGGATATCAGTCAAGCTAAATACTCCAAAATGGAAAAAGGTATTTATCATTTTACTTTTCCTTTAATAGAAACAACACTTGAAATATTTGACCTTACCCTTCCTGAATTTATTTTTGCCACTTTTTTGGGCAATGATATTTTTAAATCCTTAAAGCTGCATCTGCCAATACAGGATTCTCCAGAATATAATAAAGCAATCATTCGTTTAAAAGAAGAGATTACCTGTTCAAAAGATCGTTTAATGATTTCATTATTAATGTTAGAACACTTGACAAACGATTCATCCTAACAATTAATCATTAATCCAAATAATAATATTTTCAAAAGGGCAACATGTTTATGATTTGTCACTCTATATTATTTGGTAAATTTTATCCGAATTGTATCATTAACAACCAAGTGGTCAAAGAAATTAATAAAATAAACATCAAATAAATCGACCAAGTAATCGTGCCCATTATAATAGTATAAGCCCAGCTTTTTCCATAAAAGTTCCGGCAAGCAATTATCAAATAAACCAACGGTGATAATATCCAAAAATACCACGCTTCATTAATATGGTATAAAGGCAAAAAACTTCCCAACCCTAATTGAAATCCAACGCACAAGAATAGAAAAACATGGATATGCAAACTCATGACAGCATGATCTACAAAGAGTAACCTTTTGCCTTTCTTGAAAAAGAACAAAAATAACATAGCTGCAAATAAAGGCATTAATACAAAAAATACCTTTGGAATAACATGAAAAAACTTTTCAACAGTAATTGTCATGCCGTCATCAAATGGCACAATAGAATTACGATACATATAAGGAATAACAAAATAGTTATACAAAACATACTGTGCGTTTCCTATAGTCAATGCTAATTTACCATCCCCTACCTCTTCAGATAAATCTTTAAAGAAAGTGGGTCGTTTATCGTTATAGTATTTCAGGTCCGCAATAGCACTGTCAATATTCGACATTTGCCTAACAGTAAACCATTTATCTTGCGTTATTTCTGCCTTTTTTATTTCTTTAAATCCTGACCTACCAAAGGAATGATAATAATTTATGAATGCAAGCGTGCCACCATCCACTTGTTTTTCAAACTTTGTAATTTGTGCAAACTTTACGGCAAAAGAAAATAAGATAAAAAAGAGCAAACTAACTGTAATATATAATGAAACAGGAGGTATATTCTTCTTTCGGACATTATTTTGGTAATCAATGGCAAGTTTCCCAGGTTTGATGATCAAAGTTTTTAAAGTCGCCCACAACTTGCTGTTATAATTGAAATATTGGGCAATAAAATGAGTAATCATTCTCCAAAGTGTCTCCTTAGGAATATATGTAGCTTGTCCGCATTGTTCACAATAATTAATACTTACAGTATAACCACAATTTAGACAATTTTCATTTTCGACATTCATAGCTTGTGAATTTCCTGCAAAATAGAAAAACATAACCTTATTAAAGAATATTTCATGTATATATTTTTGAAGAACACTAGCGGTTATCTTATGTCATACGAAAAGCAATCAAAAAAGCTTTCCTGTCCATAAAAGTTTTTTAGCTCAGGAATTTTATTTAAATTCGCCTTTTATGTATAAATAACAGATCAACTTAATTTTATGAAATCAAAAATAATTTTAGCGGTACTAAGTATGGCTCTTTTTTCGGCTTGCAACTCAGAAACAAGTGAAGGAAACAATACGCCGCCAATGGAAACACAACAGGAAGGAAGTGTAACTCTAGGAAATGAAGACCCTGCTGCAACAATGCAATTGGATCCTAATGCCAGCCAGGAGATTTCGCTTCAGGATGCAGCAAATAATGCAACTCCACAAGGTACTACTGCGGGCCTGAATCCGGAACATGGTATGCCCGGCCATAGATGTGATATCGCTGTGGGCTCGCCGCTGAATTCTGCGCCCACAACACCACAAAATGCCCCCCAACCCATAAACATGACTCCTATGCAAACACCATCGCTTGCAGACCAACCTGGGAATGTAAAACTGAATCCGGCGCATGGAGAGCCTGGGCACCGTTGCGACCTTCAAGTTGGCGCACCATTAAGTTAAATTCAATTAAACAATATTCATTTGCTCGTTTGCTTCAAAAAAGTAAACGAGCTTTTTTTATTTGCACATACAAGACCGTATTCTATATCAATGCAATTTCTTAACTTAAATCAATGGTCAAAAATGCAACCCGGCATATCTTTGCATTAAATAAAAGCAATCAACCATGAGCATAAAAAAAGTAGAAGCAGTCATTGCGCCACAAGCACCGCATTTTGTTGGGGATGGGTTCAGAGTGCACAATTTCATTCCCGGAACAGGCAGGTTGAACATGGAAAGGATGAACCCTTTTATCATGTTGGATTATAATTCAAAATTCAAGTTTTCACCTTCTGATATTCCAAGAGGTGTAGGGGTACATCCACACAAAGGATTTGAAACCGTTACAATTGCCTATAAAGGTAAAGTTGCACATGGCGATAGCATGGGGAATACCGGCGTAATCGGAGAAGGTGATGTGCAGTGGATGACGGCAGCGTCCGGTATATTGCACAAAGAATATCATGAAGAAGAATTTAGCAAAAGGGGTGGTAATTTTCAAATGGTCCAACTTTGGGTGAATTTACCCGCAGAGGCAAAAAAATCCAAACCAAAATACCAGGCACTAGTTCAAAATGAGATCAACAAATACCCATTACCTGAAAATGAAGGACTAATTGAAGTCATTGCCGGGCAATACAAAGATGTAAAAGGATCCGCCACAACATTTACACCCATCCATTTGTATAATGCGAAAATGAACAATGGTGCGACAGCAGAATTTTCATTTCCGGCAAATTATAATACAGCGATACTGGTTATTGAAGGCTCCATAAAGGTAAATGAAAACGATGTAGTTCCACAAGATCACCTTGCTTTGTTGAAAAATGAAGGGGAAGCGTTTATAATTGAAGCAACTGAAAATGCTGTTGTTTTGATTTTGAGTGGCGAACCTATCAATGAACCCATCGCTGCCCATGGCCCTTTTGTCATGAACACAAGAGCTGAATTAAGCCAAGCTTTTGAAGATTTCAATTCAGGTAAGTTTGGACGCTTGGAAGACTAAATTAAAGCAAAAGAGATAATCCATGCATATTGGCATGACTTATCTCTTTTTATTATTCTAAATAATAGAAATTGAAATAATCAAAAGCAACACTGCATTGAGGATTTGAGCCCAGATGAATGGCATTACCCGGGAGTGGCTGATAAGTCAGTGTTTTTACAAGTTGCTCTCCAGAGAAAAAATAATATTTATCAGCCACCTTACGAATGGTAATCATCTTTGATTCCTTGTTTTTATTAAAGGCAGCAGCATATTTATGAATATCCTTTTTATGATCTCCACCCTTACAAAAAGTTATGTTAAGTGTAGCCGAGCGATCAATAGAAATCCAAGACCCACCCAAATTGCCACTTGTGTCCGTTCCCCAAAATACAAATGCCGCAGGGCTGAATTTCCTTTTGGACGCTTTAATCTTAAGGGAAACTTCCATCTCAAAATCTTTTGAATAATCAATATCCTTATACAAGGCAAAACCAGCCCTATCGGTTTTCATTCTATTTTCAACTGTTAAAAATCCATTTCCGATCTTCATATTCAATGAATCCTTAGATTCAATACCATCATCTTCAAGCGTTACCCAACCGCTTTCATTATCCTCAAAGTCATCTTCAATAACGGCAATCCTGTTCCTTAAATAAACAAGCTGCTTGGGAGTATGGAAATCTTCCTGATTTTGAATTTGGATGGGGACGAAACTTTCTTGCTTAAGTGAAATCATGTCCTCATCGTTTTTGACATTTTTCAACATCAGCAATAAATAATTTTCCCACTTATTTTGTTCCATATTATTGCGTCCGTGCTCCGTACCTGATGAATGGTTATTAAACATTGTTCTGTAAACATTGAAAACACTGTCCCGTGTTTCCCTGATTTCTGTTTTATAATTTTCTGAATATATTTTTTTTGAAAGTGCATTATTCATATCCCTTGCACAAAGCATACTAATCACCAAACGAGCCCGTTCATAATTACGCTGAAGAGTATCCGTATTATTTGATAATTGCTTTTCTCCATAAGTCTTGACGGTAGTGGTAAAATGCAGTTGAAATACCTCTTTTTCTTTTTCAAGATTATATACAAAATGCACAACCGAAAAAGACAAAGGGACATCCTCTAAATGAATATACCCTAAAGTGGTTTCTTCAAAATAAGTGTTTTGTTTACCAGGTTGAGCGGAAACGGCTCCAATTTTGAAAAATACAATTACGAAGAAAGAAAATAAGTGAATATAGCGCATGATAATGAATTTTAAGGCATAAAAGTAAAAAACAAGCCACTGAATATCAAAATGATATTAAATTAATTTTGCTTAAATAGATGAAAATGAGCCCTTGCTTATTTGCCATAAAATATTACCTTATCAAAACATGCCTATCCGCATCCAACCTCAATAAAATAAACAACAAAATACTAAAAGACAAAAGCGAAGTTCCGCCATAACTCAGTAAAGGCAAAGTAATCCCAATTACGGGCGCCAATCCCATGGTCATGGACAAATTAATGGCAAAATGGAAAAATAAAATTGCGCCGACGCTATATGCATATACCCTACTGAAAACGGACCTTTGCCGTTCTGCAATCGTTACAATCCGAAGTAATAACAACAAATAAAGCAAAACCAATATCGTACTGCCCACAAAACCGAATTGCTCGCCTATGCCACAAAATACAAAATCCGTACTTTGTTCAGGCACAAAAGAATACTTAGTTTGGGTACCGTTCATGATACCTTTTCCCAAAATACCGCCACTGCCGATTGCAATTTTTGATTGCCGAACATTATAATCTGCATCTTGTTTGGCAACTGTTCCCGGCCGGAGGTATTCCTGCGGCACATCCTGTCCCAACATGGAATAAATCCGTTCTGTCTGATAAGGTTGCATCACATGCGTGAAAACATAAGGCACTGCGAATTGAGAAAAAACAATCGCAATGATCCATGCACCTACAATGACAATCAAATATTGAGGCATCCGTTTGATTGTCCTGAAATTTAACCAGATGACCAAGGCCGCAGCCAATGTGATGATGATCAATAAGGGCGTAGATTTCAGTAATAGGGTGGCAATAACCAATCCGACAGAGGAAAATCCCGCCAACAGAATGCCATTGGGCAATCCTTCCCTGTACATCGCCAAAAAGAAAGAGAAGTAAACCAATGCCAAACCGGTTTCGTTCTGTTTGATGATGATCAAGCAGGGCAACAATACAATTCCTGCTGCCATTAACCGATCTCTCAATGTCTTGAAGTTGGTTTCAGAAGAAGCCAAAAAGCGGGACAATGCCAATGCAGTGAATATCTTGCAAAGTTCACCAGGCTGAAAGCTGAACCCGCCTAACTTGATGAAACTATGCGATCCTTTTACCTCGGAACCAATTGCGAAAGTAGCAAGCAACAAGAGGATGCCCAAAAAATAAGATAAGTAAGCGACCGAGAAAAAGAATTTACTGTCGGTCAATAATATAATAAGTCCAACCACCAATGAAATTGCAAACCAAGTGAGTTGTTTCATATGGCTTTTGCTCATGTTAAAAAACGGTTCAGAGAAACTGGTGTATTCCACAGAATAAACTGCAATAATCCCGACAGTTACCAATGCGAAATAAAGGAATAAAACACTCCAATCTAAACGGCTTGAAATCGACTTCCTTGGTATAGACATTAAAAAAATTTAAAAAATAAAATATTGTTGACTAATTAATTTTCAAATGGTAATAATCTTTCATGATTTGTTTGACCAATTGGGTATCCCGCGAATGTTTGATGCTGTCTCGTGTCCTTTTGTCCGCAGTTTTCAACATTTCCCGTAAATAATCCTTTTGGCGGCGCATGGAATCAATCGTAATCATATATTTCTTGATCGTATTTGCCTGAAACATGCGATCTGCTAATGCGGTTCTTTTAATCGTGTCTGTCAGATATTTCTCCATCATCAAACTAGCAACGGGTCCCGCCCAGGTGCCGCCATATCCGGCATTTGCGACTACAACGGCAATTGCAATTTTTGGATCATCTTTTGGTGCAAAGCACACAAAAACAGAATGGTTGTCCAATTTCACTCTAATCCCACCAATGGAAGCATAATTTTCTACCGTTCCTGTTTTTCCACAAACTTCAACTCCAGGTAATTGCGCCACTTTTCCGGTTCCCGATTTTACCACATCCTCCATACCCAGTATTACGGCATTAAATGCCGAATCAGGAATATGCGTTACTTCATGCTTTTTGAGATAGGGTGCCAAGTGCGGGTCATTGGCGTTGCCATCAATTTTTTTCACGAAATGAGGCGTATAATAATAACCCCTGTTTGCAATTAATGCCATGATGTTCGCCATCTGAAGAGGGGTAAGATCCAATTCACCTTGCCCCATGCCGACAACGACCATGTTGCAGGAATTCCAATGGTTGTTGTACACTTTATCGAAATATGCGGAATCCGGAATATTCCCTTGATATTCCCCAGTAATGTCCACACCGAGTGCATGGCCCAATCCAAAAGAATATAAATAATCATGCCATACCTGAACGCCTTCATGCACGCCTCCTTTCCATCTATTTAAATCAACAGTTTTGCGAAAAACATCGCAAAAATAAGCATTGCATGAATTTGCCATCGCAATCCTCAAATTCGCCGCATGGCCGGGATTTGAATGCGTACAGCCAATGCGCCGTCCGCACGCATAATAACCGCCCCGGCAAGGATAACCGAAAGAAGGCGTAATTGCGCCCACATCCAAACCAATCAAAGCTGTAACCGGCTTAAATGTAGAGCCAGGCGAGTATTGCGCTTGTATGGCTTTATTGAACATAGGTAAGGTATAGTCTTTGGATAAGGTCATATAATTTTTACCAAACTCCCCTCCAGACAATAAATTAGGATCATAGCCGGGTCCCGAAACCATGGACAAAATCCCGCCGGTTTTAGGATCAATGGCAATGACGCTGCCCATTTTCCCATTCATTAATTTTTCACCAAGTGCCTGCAAATCTGCATCTAAATACAGCTCAATGTTTTTTCCGGCAATCGGCAAGGTATCCATTGTACCGTGTTTATAGGAATCTTGAGGACGGTTCAAAACATCCCGGACCAAAAATTCCACTCCCCGTTGTCCTCTCAACACTTCTTCATAAACATTTTCCAAACCTGTAATACCTACATAATCTCCTTGTCGATAAGATGCATACCGTTCATTCTTCAACATCCCTGGGCTGACTTCATTCAAATAACCCAGAAATGCGGAGCCAATTTTAAGTGGATAAGTCCTAGTGATCCGCTCTATCAATTCAAAGCCTTCAAACAAATAAATATTTTCCTGGAGCTTGGCATTTTTCCGATCATTTATAAAATTCTCAAAAATACTTTGCCGGATAAAGCCATTCCTCCCCACCAGTCTTTTCATCCGCAATTCAAATTCAGGTTTGCTGATTTCCATGATATTACAAAACATGGCAGTATCCAAATCCTTTACCTTAGCTGGCGTTACCGCTAAATCAAAAGAGGTTTTGTTTTCCAAAAGGCTTTTGCCTTTCCGATCCACGATTACGCCCCGCGCCGGATAAATGACCTTCCGGAGAATAGCCTGATCATTTGCAAGGATCTCATACTTATCTTCCACAACCTGCATCATAAATAACCGACTAATCAGGATGACGGCCATCAGTACAAAAACAATTCTGAGAATCCAAGATCTTGGACTTTGATTAAATGAAGGCATTTACAGTAATAATAGAAAATTAAACACAAAGATAATAGGAGAATCGTTCAAATAATTTAATTTATCGCTAAGTTTGTAAAAATAACTTTGACAATCAAATAAAAGTTTAAATTAATCATTTTTGGTAAATATTCCAACAAAAAATACGACGCCTGGCCAGTTGTCTTTCTATACGGCATTAATTTTGGCGCTCTTGATCACTGTTTTCAGTCTTGCCATACCCCAAATGTGGTATATTCATGTAATTCTGTTTATTGTCACCTTCATAAGTGCTTATATTATTTACTATAACACACTTAAGTATTTCATTTACAGAAAAATAAAACTAATTTACAAATTCATCTATCAAACAAAGGCCACCAAACGGGAAACTTTCTTTTATGAAAATATCCTGCCCCAAAAATCCATAGAAGAAGTCAGCCGGGATGTTGCAAAATGGGCAATTGAGAAAAAAACTGAAATTGAACTGTTAGAAAATAACGAGCAGTTCCGAAAAGAATTTTTGATGAACTTTACTCACGAGCTCAAAACCCCTATTTTCACCGTTCAAGGTTATGTACATACACTGTTGAATGGTGCGATGGACGAGCCTGAAGTCAGCAAAAGGTTTCTCAATAATGCATCCAAAGGCATTCAACGATTGGTACAGTTGGCTGAAGACCTGGATGAAATCACTAAATTGGAATCCGGAAGGATCAATATCATCAAAGAACACTTTATTATACGGGATTTAGTTAAAGATGTTTACTTGGAATTATCCTTAAAAGCAGCGGAAAAAAACATTTCTCTGGAATTCAAAAAAGGGACAGAAACCAATGTCCGGGTATATGCGGACAAACAAAAAATAAAACAAGTAATGGTCAACCTCGTTGAAAATGCGCTAAAGTATGGCAATATAAACGGTGAGATTGTTACGGGATTTTATCAAATGGATGAAAAATTGATTTATATTGAAATTTCGGATAATGGAATTGGTATTGAAGAAGAACATATTCCTCGATTATTTGAACGATTTTACAGAGTGGACCGCAGCCGGAGCCGAGCCATAGGCGGAACAGGATTAGGCTTGGCAATCGTAAAACATATCATCGAAGCCCATGGACAAACTATTAATGTGCGCAGCAAAATAGGCGTAGGGTCTTCTTTTGGGTTTACTTTGGAGAAAGGGGTTAACTAAAGGATTCATGGAAAAATCAAAGTCACTTCACCTGTAGCTTAAATCCAGCATCTTCCGGTGGAAAACAACTTTGTGCATTACAAACCTGAAAATTAACAGAACCATTGAGCGGCATTGGATTATCAGAAATAAAAGATCGACTGAACACAACTTTACTTTCATGCCAGCGGACAGCGCCATCTACATATTCTAATATTTGAACTTTAGGTTCCGGGCTTTCTTTCCAATCGCTTTTCCAACGGATTTCATCTTCGTCGTCGAATTCAAATGTGGTTGGAATCAATGAACCGTCGCCTCCGGCATCCAATGCCCAAATGTGAAAACCGGAAGACAACTCCGCTTCGGCTTTCAAGACGAAAATATCTCCTTTTGTTTTTTCAACAGTAAATTTCCACTTTACCGGATGTTCCGGATCTTGGGCGTGTGCATAAGTAAAAAGGGTCATGCCCAAACTTAACAATAAGCTTAATCTCAAAAGTTTCATGTTGCTGTATTTTTTGTTTTCAGTTGACCAATAACACCAATATACCTATTTAAGTTGAATTTAAACGCTTCCTTATAAAAGTTCGTGGGCGCTTGCATACATCATTTCAATAATCCCCACGACGGCTTTCCCCTGCTTTGCGCCTGTCATCACCGCTTCTTGGCGCAACAATACATCCACCACATTTTGAATTATTTTGTCGTGATTACTCATAGAACCTTTGTATAAACCATAATCGTTTTCTTTGGCACTGATATTAACCTGTGGCAATTCTTCACCCTCCATACATTGGTATTCAATTGTATTCAAATATTGTCCCCCGATTTTTACCGTCCCTTTTTCTGCCAAAATCGTGATGGAACCTTCCATGTTTTTTTCATAAGAACAGGTGGTAAAATTGAAATTAACCAAGGCGCCATTTGCAGCTTTCATCACGAAAACGCCAGAATCTTCAAATTCAGTATTGTCCTGATGCAAAAAATTATTTATCTTCCCTTTTGCTTCCACTATTTCACCATTCAAATAATATAGGATATCCACAAAATGACTGAACTGCGTAAATAGGCAACCGCCATCTTTTTGTTTCGTTCCGCGCCATTCGCTTTGTGCATAATAAGCATCATTTCTATTCCAGAAACAATTGACCTGCATCATCAATATTTCCCCCAACCTCCCGGAAACAATTAATTCCTTTACCGCCTGAACGGGAGGATTATACCGATTTTGTTTCACCGCAAAAATAATTTTGTTATTTTTCCCGGCAGCATAAATCATCTGGTCGCATTCTTCCGTACTCAACGCCATCGGTTTTTCCACTATGGCATGCCGTCCACTGGTCAAAACAGCAACAGCATGTTCGCAATGCAAATAATTAGGCGTGCAAATCGAAATGACATCTGCTGTTGTTGCTGCCAGCAATTCATCAATATTAGGATAAAAAGTAACTTCTTTATTGCATAACGCATCTTGAACATTCGGATTGATATCACAAATTGCAACCAATTTTGCATCTATATTTTCTTCAATATGCTGTGCATGCCGACAACCAATATGACCAAATCCTATTATGGCAAATTTTATCATTTTGTATAAATTATCCCGTCCGGGTGGATGCTACAAATGCGCTCATCTGCCAAATCTTGTATGATATTGATGACCGCATCTTGCTCCCAAGGTGCAAAATGCGAAGTTAGTGCTACAATCGAGATTTCCCCGTTTTCTTGTAAAATTTTATCAATATCCGCTTTTAATCTTTCCGTTCCGGTTTGTTTTAATGCTTTCCTTTTACAAACATCACATGATCCGCAAGCAGTGGTTATTTCTTCACCAAAGTATTTTGCCAATTGAATATTTCTGCATACCAACTCATTTTTCAAAAAAGCAATCATGGCCTGAACTCTTTGTTCATGCGCATTCCGGAGTTTATTTATCCTTTCCTCATTGAGGTAAAAATTAATTGGCGCTACCCTGTCTTTCAATAAAAACAAAGAGCTCCCTCTTAATGCCGGTTGATAATCAATGATACCCATATTTGCCAACACCTGTAATCCGTTATGTAGGATTGGTTGATCCATACGCAGCAACTTTGCAGCTTCAAAGATTTTAATCGGGGTAGGGAAATTAAAAATACTGCCATGCAGCCTTAATAAGCCAATGGTTATTTGCGACAAAAAAGGCTCATGCTTCGCTAAATACTCCAAGTCTCCCTTGTTGGCCTTGAACTGTACAATGGATTGCGTTTGTGCATCTTCTTCCCAATGCCAATACTCCTCTCTTTCAATTATTTTGATGGCATTAATGGTTTTCAGTGTTTCCAATTTGAAATTATGGATAAACTGCAACACATCAAAAGAGAAAATCTGCTCTTTGCCGCCTTCCAGGGCAATTTGCAAATAATCATTTACTTTTTGATATACTTTACGAATGAACTCAAGTGGCGGATAATTAATTTCAGTTGAATTTTCCAAACGCAGTAAATCCGAATGATTATACAGTAAAACCGCAAAGGCTTTTTTGCCATCGCGCCCTGCCCTGCCCGCTTCCTGATAATACTCTTCAATATTTTCCGGCACATCGTAATGTGCGACAGCACGCACCCCCGGCTTATCGATACCCATCCCAAAAGCTGTGGTTGCACACATAATCTGATGATCGCTTTTCATCCATTGCTCTTGCGTATGCCGCCGTTCTTCCTTTTGCAAGCCAGCATGATAATAAGTACAGTCAATTTTATTTTCCCTCAAAGCAACTGCAGTATCCACGCATCTTCGGCGACTTCTGCAATAAATAATCCCACTACCTTTTATTTTAGTAAAAAGCAAATCCAAGTCACCGGTTTTATTTTCCGTATACCTAACTGTATAAAATAAATTTTCACGAACAACGCTTTGTTGAAATATTTCCGGATTTCTGAATCCCAACTGATCCATAATATCCAATTTTACTTTTGGGGTTGCCGTAGCCGTCAATGCCAAAATAGGAGTTTTGGGGAAAAGTGACTTTATTTCGTGTATTTTCCGATAGGCCGGACGGAAATCATGCCCCCATTGTGAAATACAATGTGCTTCATCAACAGCAATTAAATTCAAATCAAAACCTTCAGCATAATCCTGAAACTGTTCAGACTGCAAGCGTTCAGGCGAAACATACAAAACCTTGTATTCGGCCCGCCGCGCATATTCCAAAGTTTTTTGCATCTGCTGCTCCGTCATTCCCGAATGTAAAAAAGAAGCCGAAATTCCCCTCGACTGAAGATTAGAAACCTGATCTTGCATCAATGCTATCAAAGGGCTGACCACCAAGCAAAAACCACTTTTCGATAATGCCGGAAGTTGGTAACACAAAGACTTACCTCCTCCGGTTGGTAAAACAGCGAGCGTATCGGAACCGGACAAAACAGCAAGGACAATTTCTTCTTGTAAAGGTCGGAAAGTATCAAAACCCCAATATTTCTTTAATAAGAAAAGTAAATCTTGCATAAATTAAATCTCTTTGCTCCTTCTGTTTTTCCAAACACTAAATGACCAATGCCAAAATAGCAAATACTGCAAAGATGAAACTGGCAACGCCATTGGTAGTCATAAACGCGCCATCCACTTTGCTTAAATCATCCGGCTTTACCAAGGAATGTTGGTAAAATAATAACCCTATATAAATAACAACACCAATCCAATATAAATAAGAGAATGATGCCCAATAACCAGCGGATATGATGAATATAGCAGAAAAAACATGCAAAATTATGGAAGTCCGGATTGCTTTTTTTCGTCCGAACAAACTAGGGATGGAATGTAATTTATTTTCCCGGTCAAACTCTTCATCCTGCAAAGCATAGATAATGTCAAATCCGGAAACCCAGGTAAACACGGAAAAAGAAAACAACAAAGGCAAAACATCAAAATAACCTGTCACAACCAAATAAGCGCCAATCGGCGCCAGGGCCAATCCTGCACCTAAAACTAAATGACACAAAGCCGTGAACCTTTTGGTATAACTATAAAATAAAACAACAAATAATGCAACCGGAGAAAGATAAAAACAAATCGAATTGATCCACCAACAAGCTGCGACAAACAAAATGCAATTTATAATCGTGAATGTCAATGCCTGATTGGGTTTTATCTTCCCGGCAGGAATATCCCGCACAGCAGTCCGTGGATTCAGTGCATCATATTTACGATCCAAATACCGGTTAAATCCCATTGCCGCACTTCGGGCAAAAACCATGCATAAGAGCATCAAGACCAATAGATACCAATGAAATGTTTGCCTTTCATAAAAAACCGCAAGTGAAAACCCTATCAATGCAAAAGGCAGTGCAAAAATAGTATGGCTGAATTTTACGAGAGAAAAGTATTTGCGCATATTTGTAATTGAGTCCCTATTGTTTAGGAGGAAAATAAATATTATTTTCGGAATTAGTTTTTCCGTAAAAGAATGGGAGTTTATTCCACTTCAGCAGTAAAGCCAATGGAAACCTTTTCCCTGTCGGCATTGGACACCACGATAATATTTTTTTTCTGCTGGCCTTTCCTGTTTGCGGAATCAAATTCAACTGTAATTTCACCTTGTTCCCCGGGCTTAATCGGCGCTTTGGAAAAAGTAGGGATCGTGCAACCACAAGTTGGGATAACATCAGAAATCATCAGGGGATTTTCACCAGTATTAATGAATTTGAAGACATGCTTTACTTTTGCCCCATCTTTTATTTTCCCAAAATCGAAGTGGTCTTCTTCAAATGAAATTTTCGTTTTCGGCATTTGCGTAATCTCTTCCTGACGATCCGCATTTTCTTTCAAGTCACTATTTATGGCATTTTCAGTATGGCTATGATTTCCACCCACATTAATTTCATATTTATTCCATAAAGCGGTGGAACTGATTCCTGATAATTCAATAATTGCGATAGTTAAAAGCGACAGCGTTAAGACAGTAAGCAAAACGGTTTTTAAGGAAGCATTCATAGCTTGGGTTTGGTTTAAAGGGCAAAGTTAATTGATTTAAAGGAAATGAAAACGAGCAAGGGAACAATCAATACTATAAGGAAAAGCAAACTAAATGACAAATAATATCTTACTATATGTACAGGCATTCTATTGACAGATTACAAAATATATCGAAAAGCAATTTGAAAGCCATGATTAAAATTAACTTCCAATAATTACTTTGAACTGATTTAGGAAGAAATCAATTCAAAAAAAATGATAAGAATCATCCTATTACCGTATCCTAATCATCATTTATCAAAAAAAAGACCCTGATTTTTACATGCTGGAAATAACCTCTTTCAAAAAAACAAAAGACAATTTACCCTAAACTTTTATTTTGAAAAGATATAACCATACCTTAAATTTGCTACTTAGGCTAAAGTCTAGCTTTTCATTTTTAAATTAAACATAAAAGTGAACAAAAGGTAGGAAGTATAAAACATTAATTAAATAATTATAATGAAATACTTATTATACCCAAGTCAACCTTCACTTAATGCAGTTCCATCCCTTAATCCTGACATTATGTTTAAAGAAGTGCCTTACTTAAATCCAGATATTATATTTAATTGTGCACCTATAAGCATGGTCATTTTTGATAAAAATGGTAAGATTATAAAAGCTAACCCATATCTGGAACAACAATTCCATTACATATCAGGTGAATTAACTGGCGCTCCTATTGAACTCCTGTTCCCCTTATTGTTTGAGGCTGACAATAAAAGAAATATTTATTCATTGGATAATGAATTCAACAATATGCAAATGGGCAAACGACTTAAATTGAATGCCCATGCAAGAGACGGCTCTCCACTTCCTGTTGAAATCAATCTCGTCAATTATGAAACACTGGAGGGAAAATTTATCATTGCATTTATAAATAACCTTCCTAAAGAAAAGGAAAGGCAACCCTTAATGCAATCAGGCACAAAATCGGATTATAAAACGGAAGAAGTATTACCTGCCTTAACCCACAAGATTTCACAATTGGAAGAACTCGTCCTGAAAATGAAGATAAAGGACAAACAATTGAATAGAATCAATGGCTTCCTCAACAATATATGGGAACATGTAAATATAATTATATTTATTACTGACTTGTCTGGTACCATCAAAATGTTCAACCCAACAGCAGAAAAAAAGTTAGGTTACGAAAGCAATGAAATTATCAATAAAACGACACCGGCACTCTTTCTTCAGGAATCGAATTCACATATACCGAACAATACTGATAGAACAAGCCAAAAGGCAATGTGGGACTTTTCCATATTGACATCAAAAGCTGATTTAAATTTATTCAATGAACAAGAAGTAACTTATGTATGCAAGGACCGATCTACCTTCACGGCATTGCTAACCCTGACCCCTATGAAGGATGAAAATGGTGTAACCAATGGTTATCTCGCCATAGCACTCGATATTTCAAAAAATAAAAAGGCTGAAAGGGAATGGAAATTAAGCTTACAAAAAGAAAAAGAATTAAGCGACCTTAAATCAAACTTTATTTCAATTGCTTCACATGAATTCAGGACTCCCCTGAGCACGGTACTTTCTTCAGCATATCTTATTTCCAAATATAGTGAACTTCAAGATTTTAGAAACATTGACAAGCATGTAGTTCGGATAGTCTCATCTGTAAACATATTAACAAGTATCCTTAACGATTTTCTATCGGTTGGTAAAATTGAAGAAGGCAAAATACAAGTCCGGCCCACAATATTCAACCTTGAACAACATATGCTAAAAATAATCCACGAGTTGAACGGGCTATTAAAAAAAGGACAAACAGTAATCTATTCTCATAGCGGAGACACAGCAGTATTATTAGATCCCATATTATTTAAACATATTATAATCAACCTTTTTTCCAATGCAATTAAATTTTCACCAGAAAACAGCACCATTGAGTTAGTAACTGCTAAAACAGACCAAACCATAAACATTAAAGTAAAAGACGAGGGTATAGGGATATCCCTTGAAGATCAATCTAAACTTTCTCAGCGCTTTTTTCGTGGAGGAAATGTTACCAATATTCAGGGAACGGGGTTAGGCTTAAACATAGTTAGTAAATATATCGAATTAATGGAAGGAAAAATTAAGTGTGAAAGTAAATTGAACCAGGGAACTACATTTACAGTTATTTTTAATATAAACAACACTAATAAAGAAATATGAAAAAAATATTACTAATTGAAGATAATCCGGACATTTTGGAAAACATGTCTGAAATATTAGATATGGCTAACTATAAAGTATTTGCTGCCAATAATGGGAAAACAGGCATAGCATTGGCTGTGGAACATACTCCAGATTTAATCGTCTGCGATATCATGATGCCCTTGCTCGATGGCTATGGAGTATTAAATGTATTGAATAATAATCCTACATTGCAGAATACACCTTTCATTTTCCTTACAGCAAAGTCTGAAAGAGCCGAGATGAGGCGAGGTATGGAAATGGGTGCGGACGATTATATAACAAAACCTTTTGTAGGTACTGAGCTTTTAAAGGCCATAGAAAGCAGACTCAAAAAAGCAGAACTACTCCAACAAGAATTTCAAAGCAATCTTAAGGGCATAAATGATTTAATAAACATATCCGCAAATAAAGATTACTTGAAAGACTTTAAAGAAAATAGAACCGTAAACAAGTACAAAAAGAAACAAATTATTTATTCCGAGGGAAATCACCCCTCCCGACTTTACTATGTATTGAAAGGCAAGGTAAAAACCTACAAAAGAAATGATGAAGGCAAGGAACTGATAGTTGATTTGCATACCGAAGGAGAATTTTTAGGTTATATCCCATTATTAGAAAACAGGACTTATAAAGAAACTGCAGAAGCCTTAGAAGAAACAGAACTGGCGATGATCCTCAAATCAGAGTTTGAAGAGTTAATTGGCAGCAATAAATTATTAATGAAAAAATTTATTGGTGTCTTAGCAGGAAATATCATTGAAAAGGAAGAGCGTTTAATTGGCATCGCATACAACTCCTTAAGGAAGAAAGTGGCAGAAACGCTTGTTGCCCTTTACAAAAAATATAATCCTGAGAAAAATGACGCTTTCTACATTGATTTTTCCAGGGAAAACTTAGCGGCAATTGCAGGTGTTGCAAAAGAATCGCTAATCCGTACATTAAGTGAATTCAAATACGAAAATCTTATCAGCACGCGAAACAGTCAAATACACATTCTCAATTTAAATAAATTGGAAAATATGTTTAACTAATTAAAATTCATTTTCAAGCATTAATTTCTCCAAGAAGAGATTGGTTCAAAAAGACACCCATTTTTCAATGAAAAATGGGTGTCTTTTTGAACCAATCAATTATGTAAATTACAATGTAGTTATCAAAACAAACTTAAGTATATTATTTATTTTATATCTATAGTTGCTTCCGAAGCTTGTAAAGGTATATCGTCCTCTCCCGCATCTGCAACAGCAAGTATGGTGTACTTACCTTTTTTTAGTCCTTCAGGCAATGTGAAATCAATATATCTTTTTTGATCCGGGAACAGTGGGAATATTTTAGGTTCTATCGTAATTTTCTCACCCGTTTCCAAAGAAGACAGTTCTAAGTAACCTTTACATTCAAGCTGGGTTTGCCCAGTATTTCGACAAAGGATTTGGAACTGATCTTTGGCTCCTGGAACACTTTTGAAACTCAGCATTTCTAAAGATTTTTGACTTTCTAGTTGTGGAGGTGTCTGTAAGATATGGATACCTACCCGGAATAGCGTGTTAACATGTGCCCTTGATGAGTCACTGGGTTTATAAACCCTGTTTTCCGTTACTGATTCCAAAAACACAAGACACCAGCGCATCTCTGCCACGGCCGAATCATTGTCAGGCATTTTTAACCTTACTAAAATATCCTTTGTTTTGCCAGGCTCGATTTCAACTACATCATTGCCAAATGACATCCATTGTGCACAGGATCGCGGAGTCGTACCAGGCTCTGAATATTCATGGCCACCCAAGCTATCCCGCATCCAGTCCACGAACCTTGCTTTGAATTGCATAGTTGTGCTAAAGTTATTAGTTACAAAAATAGACTGATAGGCAAACTCGCCTTTGGACAAATGAAAGTCAATCCTGACTGGCTTTACTTCAAGCCCCATCTTTTTAGCATTGACAACTGAATCCAAAGGCACTGCCAATTTTATCGAATCCGATGATGATTGCCCCTGAGCCCATAAATTACCCATGCAAAGCATGATTGTCGTCACTATTCGTAATTTTTTCATAAAAAAATGAAGATTTATTGATTATTAAAATTAATTTTACTTAAATAACACATACTATGAAAACCGCCATATACTTAGCTCTATACTCCTGCTTTTTTTCGGTGACGGCTTTAGCTCAAACTCCGAAAGAAACCCCCACCTTTAATATCATCCAAAATCAGCCTTTGGAAATTCACTACGAAAATATCGAAGAGTTACAATCCGACAAATTGATACCTAATGCATTTTCCATTCAGCTCAATACATCTCCTAAACCTTATAGGATTTACTGTCAGCTTGTTTGTTCGGGTGCTCCAAATGAAGCATTTGCCCAACTAATTTCTTTAAAACAACAAACAAACAATGTTGAAACCCAACTTTCCACCAACCCTAAAATATTATATACCCAACAAGCCAACCAAAACCCTACCATAATTAACTTTAACGCAATCATCCGCAAACAGACCTCTTGGTTTCCAACTGGAAATTATACTTTCTCAATCCAATTCACAACTATAGAACCATGAAAAAATCAATCTTAACTTTAGGCCTACTATACAGTTTTTGCGCTGCTGCACAACAACAAATCACCGGCAACATATCCATACCAACCTTACAATCCGTAAGTGTAATTCCCATAAATGAAAGACCTGTTGATTTTTCTACCATTCAAGATTATTCAATGGGTAAAACCATTCCTGCCTATTGTCGCATCACCGTAAAAAGTAATACCCCATGGCGATTAAGTGCCACCCTAAATTCTGGAGGAATGCCCAACCAAACAAATGCTGCACTTGAAGGGTCTGTTAGCATTCAAGTTGAAGGAAATCCCAATTTCGTTCCACTCACTAATCAACCTAAAAACATTCTTTATAGCACCAATTCCCTAATCACCAATGAATATACCATAAACTTAAAAATTGACCCCAAACTCAATATATCAGCCGAAGCACTACTAATGAATATCTCTTTTATGATCAGTGCAAAATAACCTACTTAATCTATATCTGCTTTAATGCGGTTTATTTTCCTTGATTTCTGTTTGATGTGAAATGTCACCGTGAATGTTTCATTATGCAACATGTCAACATTAAATGACATTTGCGTAGGTTTAAATACATCATCAAACGCATCCGGATTCAGGGAAACAATATAATTGCCTGCCGGAACATTGAGTTCATAAGAACCATCATCATCAGTGAAGGTCGTAAACTGATTCCCCATGGAATCAATAGCCGTAACCTTGAGCTGACCAACCGTAAAAGAATTTGAACTTATGGCATCCAGCGTAATGCCCACAACTCCTTTGATAACTTTGCCCTTATTAAATGGTATATATATTGTCGTTTGTCCATTAACAACTATCGCTTGTGAAAAGCCTTGAGTCGGAATTAAACCTTTTCGACTCTTCATATTATGGAAATTCAAATGATAAACACCCTTTTCTACATTTTTATAATTGATAACTCCTCTTTTATTGGAAATAAAACTCATTGAATTTATATTCACCATTAGATCACTTAGTAAAGTATCTGAACTTTCCATTTTGCCATCCCCGTTTACATCCTCATACAATACGAGATTTAAATCATAAAATTTTCTTGATGTAAGAATAGGCACATTAAAGGTTTTACGAATGGACAAAGATGCAAAACTACTGACGCCTTGTGTACTTTGCAATGCATAGTTCCCATATAACTGCACCTCAATATTTTTTTTCGGGTCAATATATGCCAAGCTGCCCAATAATGTTTGGGTCTCGCTTTTTTTACTATATTCTGTAGTTCTATAAAAATTATATTGAAGGCGACCATTAAGTCGGTTGCGGAAAAAACGCATATTGATATAAGGACCCACATTTATACTATTCCGGTAACCGTTTAAGAAATTCCCGTCAAAACTTCCGGAGATGGTAGGCATCCTGGTAATGTAGAAGTTAACACCGCCATATTTTGAAATAAATGATACATTATTTACATAATAAGTAACCGCTTTGTGTTCTATTCCATAATCCGTATTAAAATTGACCGTTGAATTAAAGGTTAATCGTGCAAAGGAGCCCATGTGAAACCCCACTCCCCCAAAGACAGAATGGTACCGCGGTAAACTATTAAGCAATAAGGGCCCTGAAGCCTGTGATTCACCACCACCTAAGGATAAGGAAACAGCATTTCGACTCCAATTAAGTTTAATACCATAATTTGTAAGGTTATATAAAAATCGATTATCATAATATATGCTATCAATAAAATAATTTTGTTTTGTAAAATTTGAATTATAAAAAACCCCCACGGATAAAGGCCGTACTATACGGTAATCCACGCTCTGTTCAATGCTTCGCCAACCTTTATAAATCCCTGGATAATCATTATTGTTTAAAAGTGCAGTTGAAACAATAGACCATTTATCACTATTAAAATTAAAGTTATAGCCGTAAGAATATCCCCAAATGGGTTTCCTATTCTCCGCATGGGTATGCTGTTCAAAACCAGTTCCCAGAATAATACCTAAATTCAATTTTGGCTTCCTCAATATATCAAGCTTATTGCTAAATATAGAACTGTTTATATTTGATGCGCTATTCTGATTAACCTCAAAAACCCCGTTCCAAAAAAAATCACCAATATAATAATTGGTTTCAGCCACAAATCCCTGGCTGTTATCATATAGCTGACCTGAACCTAAATTAGATATGGCCGTCATTGACAGCCCTTCTTCTTCATTTTTTTGATGATTGACTTGAAATCCCAGTCCATTTACCGAAAAATTCTTACTGTCTGACATCTGTCCCAAATTAAAATCCCATTTTTTATATTTATAAAATACGGACAGAAAATTATTTTGAGTGGCATCTGCCCCAAACTGTTTGCTTCTGTAATCAAAGCTCAATGAATTATTATTATTGATAAACAAAGCCCCACTGACTCCCCAGAAATAAGACAGCTCGTTATTGTTCATAAAAAAGCCCGTTTCTAAGGTCAAAGGCATCGTACGGTAAGCAGAATGATTCTGGATATTGGTATTCCTGATCTTTGACAGCGTGAAGCGAACAGATTGAAAATTAATATCATTACCGACATTAACTACGATAGTTTCAGTTACCATTCCTTGAAGCAACCCTAATGGGATTACATAATCGTAGCTGACTAAGGTATCCCTGAATGGAGGAAGGCTTAATTTTATCTTTTTGTCTATAAGTAAATTTTTATTCTTATAATACACATAAAAATCATCAGTTGCATTACCGATATTTTTTATTTTAAGCGATAAGCGTACCACGCGCTTATCTTTTGAAACCTGAAAACCGGTTTGTAAGGGAATGATTCGCAAAGATTTATATTCCTTGCTTTGTACACTGAACTTATAGCGTAAAAAAGTAGAGGGGTTATTTATTTTAACAGAGATAGAAACATCCCTTTTATCAGATGGCGTCGTTTTTTCCATCGAAAGCGTCAAAGGTAGAATATAAACTTCTCCCGGTGCCAATTCAATAGGAACGTCATTACGGGAAATGAGACTATACCCTTCAGGTATGCCCAAATTTACCGTAAACTTTAAATTATATCTATAAATATTAGTTATGGTCAAGTTGTTTCGTATAAAACCCTGGCTACTTTCTGCCTCTATGCTATCCATAAAACGGAATTGCAAAAATGCGTTGCCATCTTGTGCCCATAATGAATGTGAAGCAAAGGAAAATAATAATGCAAGAATTTTCAACCGGGATGACAGCGACAGGGTAATAATTTTTCTCATGGCGACATATTCGTTATGCTCCCAATTGGAGGTTTCATTGAATTGGTTATAAAAACAGCTCGATCAAAAACATCAAAAGCAATGAAGCATGTGATAATTATATGGGCAAAATCTTCAGCGAAAGATTCTGCCCATATAATTAAACAGATTAATCTTGGATTGCAGCAAAAACCACATCAACAGAATAATCACCAGAAGCCACATTCACTGGCAATTTACCAGTTTTGATGGAAACTTTTGCTCCTTTTTTAATTAAGGATGCAGGAGCTGCAGCAATAAGTTTAGAACCTGCAGTTGTAGCGGTAACACCACTTCTCACGCTTATAGGAGTTGGTGCATTACTATAAGGAGATACAGTTGATCCATTTGTTGAATTATTCTCAACCTTTGCGTTGATGGAGATTTGGTTTGCACCAGTTCCAATACCAATACTTCCACCACCACTTCTACTCATGGAGGCACTTGCAGTGCCAGCATAAACACTATATGGTTTAGTGGAAGCTACGCTGAATTCAGCAGTTCCTAAGCTGATGCCATTAGTCCATTCGCTGATGGAGTTAGCACAAGCTTGCATTTCACCACAATTGTCACATGACATTTCTAATACATTTGCCAAACTCACCGTTACACTGGTTTGACAAGTTCCATAAGTTAGGGCTGTACAACCTGTACAATTGGGACCAGTGGGAACAGAGGGACCACCATGTCCTTCTGGTTGAATTTGCGCGTATGCGCCAAATGATGTTGCGAATGCAACTGCTGTTGCGAAAATGATCTTTTTCATCTTTATAAGATTTAAAGGGTTAATTAATGAGACACAAAAATAGGAGTGCGGAGTACATTTTTTACTGACCACCGTCATCCAGATAAATGATTGAGGTCATTTAATATTTTCATTTTAAAACAATACCCAAAAAATCTGGCAACATTCAATTATAGATCTAAATATAGCATGTATAAATGCAGAATAATCAATTCGTTATTTTATAAAAAAAATAAGAGAGCCTAAAAACGGATTGTATCCACAAAAAAGCGAATCTATCAGCAGTTCATTAAAAAGAAACAAAAATCTAAAATTTAATTATTGAGAATTAAACAATGATATTCATCATTCCATTAGTTGATTCTATATCCTAAGGAACAAAATCAGGAAGTTTACTTTTGAAGGCTCTAAGAATTAAAATTTGGAAGCTAAATATATTCAGGTAAAATTAAAAGAATGGCTTATTCATCTATATGAGTTAAAGCAAGGGAATATTATATTGAAAAACAAGCTTTCTGAAGCACTTAAAAATAAAGTGAGCCGTTCCTTCGTTGAAAAGGTGGATCTCTATCAGCAAAAGATAATTTCAAGAGACCAAATAATCGACTTGCTTCGCCATGACGCTACAGCTTTATTATCAAAATACGTCCTTACTTCCAAACTTGAGACAGAAGCGAATACATTAGAAAAGGACATAAATAGAATATCAATTGAATTTAACCAAATGAAGATTGAGCTTGAAGAATATATATCAAAGCATTAAACCAATCAATTACGTTCCATTAAAGCAAATAATTGAACCCAAAAAAAACAAATCCATTACATTTGCAGCGACTACTTAATTTTAAAGCTCAACGGTCCTATAATGGAAAATGATTTTAAGGAAAAGGATTTGCAAAGTCTGATTGGCAATCTTTTGCGCTGGGGCGTATTCATTTCAATGGCCATCGTCATCATCGGGCTTTTCATGTTTTTGATCCACAACGATGTGAATGTAAATGACTTTAAAAGCTTCGACAGTAGTAAAATTTTCAGTTTCAACGATTTTTTTACTGGTTTAAAAACTTTTCAAAGCGGCTCCATCATTACACTTGGTGTAGTTTGCCTGATTTTGACGCCCATACTAAGGGTAATTTTTGCAATCATTGGATTTGCAATGGAAAAAGACAAACTTTATGTGCTTATTTCCTCGATAGTATTGTTGATTATTTTTTCCAGCTTATTTCTTGGCGCTGTTGAATAATATCCCTTACGACTAATGCCTAATGACTTACGACTAATGACTTACGACTAATGACTTACGACTAATGACTTACGACTAATGCCTATTAAAAAAATCACGAAAGCAAACATTCCATTTCCTTAAATTTCAAGGATTTATTCTTATTTTCCCATAATATTTCATGTATTATCTGTGCCATTGGGAGTTTTAAATCTAATTGGCTGATAATGTTTTGCATTCCTTTTGACGCAAAATAACCTTCTGCAACCATATTCATTTCAGCAGTTGCGGCACTTATGGAATAACCCTTTCCCAGTAAGGTACCAAAAGTGCGATTTCTGCTATGCGGTGAATAACAAGTTACCAATAAATCCCCTAAATATGCGCTTGTGTGAAAATCCGGGTTGTCCATCCCTGTGTTCGCCAATTCAAATTGTTGCTGCAAAAAATAATACATTTCCCGATAACAATTCGTGATATAAACACTCAAAAAATTATCGCCATATCCCAGCCCATGCGCCATCCCGGCGCCAATAGCATAGATGTTTTTCAAAACAGCAGCATATTGGGAACCATAAAGGTCATGGTTGACATTGGTCTGAATAAACTCCGTCCTGAAAGATTGAGCAATCTCCTTTGTTTTATCCTGATCCAAGCCAGAAAAAGTAAGATAAGAAAGCCTTTCCAAAGCCACTTCTTCTGCATGGCAAGGACCGGTAATGGAAAAATAGTTTTCAAGTATGACATTGAAATTTTCACCCATATAATCATTCAACAATACATGCTCATCCGGCAAAATGCCCTTTATAGCAGAAATTATGATTTTATTTTCAAAAATACGCTTTGGAAGATGCTCCATAATTCTTACCACATAAGCAGATGGCACACAAATAACCAAGCAATCCGAATGTTCAATAACCTCCTGAATATTCGTAGATGGAATTATGGTATCAGCATTAAAATCCACGGAACTCAAGTAATGCAAATTATGGTGGTGCTTCATCAAATGATTTTTAGCTTCTTCATTGCGCATCCACCAATTAATAATATTTCCGTTACTTGTAAGCATTTTGGCCAATGCCGTTGCCCAACTTCCATTCCCAATAATCCCAAAAGTATATGCCATATCCCAATTTGCGTGGAAAATTAATACCTTAATCGGGTAAAAAAAAATTTAAAGCCATTGATTTTGGAAATCATTGCAGTTTACAGGTCACCAACTTATGGAAAATCATTAATTTGCCGTCCCTATAAAAATATTTTTGTGCAGATAGATAAAACAACGCTCCATGATTTGTCCTTCCTAAAAGGACAAGAATCGGTATTCACATTGCTTAACCGATGCAGCAGCCAGGACGGCGCAAGTTTTTTATTTAAAATAATCCAAGAACCACCGGCTACTTTCAAAGGACTGAAAGAGCAGCAATCTGCCGTCCGGTTTTGGATGGATAATCTGGACGCATGGCCCCAAATCATTTCAAACGGCACTTTGGTCATGATCCGTAAATTTTACGAATCTGCAGATGGCGCACCGGAAAAGCCCAATAATTTCAATTTAATGTTGAGTACGGTAATGCAAAAAATATTCAATAAAGATATTTATTCCTTTGTCCGGTTTTCCATTGCTCACCTAATTGATTTTTTAAAAGGGATTCATGAATTAACCCAACTTCAAAACAAAAAAACGCCTGCCACCATCAGCAAGGTATTGACGGAATTTGAAAAAGCATTAGAGCTCCCGCTAATTCAAATGCTACTTAAAGCAGATCAAAACAGTCCGCAAAAATATTTACTGAACCTCAGTTATCGTGCCCGAAGGGAAATCAAACATTTAGTATTGAAATTGATGCAGCAATATGCCTTTTTGGACGCTTTGCAATCCATGGCAAGGGCTACGAAAGAACATGGCTGGGTATTTCCGGAAATTTACCCCTCCGGGGAAATGAAATATGAAGCTGAGGAATTGTTTCATCCTTTGTTGAAAAAACCGGTTCCATATAGCTTGTCCTTTTCAAAAGAAAAACATTTCTTGTTTTTGACCGGCGCGAATATGTCAGGCAAAAGTACGCTGATCCGTTCCCTTGGCGTAGCTGCATTGTTGGCGCATATCGGGATGGGTGTTCCGGCTAAGAAAATGAGCATAAGTTTTTTGGAAGGCATTATCACCAACATGCAGGTGGAGGATAATATCTTTTTGGGCGAAAGTTATTTTTTTGCCGAAGTGCAACGCATGAAATCAACAGCCGAAAAATTACAGAAAAGCCAATTTCATTTAGTGTTGATGGACGAACTATTTAAAGGCACAAATGTCCATGATGCTTATGAATGCAGCAATGCAGTGATCCAAGGCCTGTTATGTCAAAACCAAAACATTATGGCCTTATCCACGCATTTGAATGAACTTTCCACGGATTTGGTTATGCAAAAAGCGGTATTTTTCAAATATTGCCATACCAAAATTTCAGATGACGGTCATTATGAATTTTCTTATCAATTGAAAGATGGTGTTTCCCAAGATCGGATTGGTTTTTTGGTTTTGAAAAACGAAGGTGTACTGGATTTGTTGAAAAAAAAGGATTGATTTCTTTTGCTACGGAAGCGCTTGTCTTAACCCAAAGCACAACAGTTCTTTTGAACTTTGTGCATTCTTCGTGTTTTTCTAATTCATTTGTCTAGCTATAATCAAAAAACCTATTTCTACTGCCTTAATAATAGTCCAATCAATTATTTCCCAACACCAATACAATAATATCAAACCCCTCTTCTTTCATTTCCACAGCATTATAAATATTCCGACCATCCAGGATCAAATGTCGTTTCATCAGCTTTTTTACCCTTTCCCAATCAGGCAATCGAAATTCCCGCCATTCCGTTACCAATAAAAGAGCATCCGCACCCTTTAAAGCTGCGTATTCATCTTCTGCATAAATAATATCAGCGGAAATGTGCTTTTTTGCTTCTTCAATCGCCACCGGATCATAAGCTTGCACAATAGCACCGGCATCGATTAAGGCATTTATGATTACCAAAGATGGTGCCGACCTCATATCGTCCGTTTGTGGTTTAAAAGACAATCCCCACACCGCAATCCGTTTTCCACTTAGGTCGGGATATATCTTTTTCAATTTTTTGAACAATACAATTTTTTGACGATTATTGACGGCTTCCACCTTTTCTAATAATTCTAATGGATAATCGTGATGCGCACCAGTTTTAATTAAAGCATTCACATCTTTGGGAAAACATGCACCTCCGTAACCAATACCCGGATAGAGGAATTTATTGCCAATCCGGGGATCTGAGCCAATGCCAGAACGCACATGATTGATATTGGCACCAACAATTTCACAAAGGTTCGCCATGTCATTCATGAAACTTATCCGAACCGCCAACATAGCATTGGCAGCATATTTCGTCATTTCTGCGGATGGGATATCCATATAAATAACCCGGAAACCATTTAACAAAAAAGGTTTGTAAAGCTGTTCCATTATCTTTTTTGCCTGCTCACTTTCCACCCCGATCACAATCCTGTCCGGACTCATAAAATCCCGAACGGCAGCCCCTTCTTTCAAAAATTCAGGATTGGAAGCCACATCAAAAGGAACGCTGACAGCTCTTTTTTCCAATGCTGCGGCAATGGCATCTTTCACTTTCAATGAAGAACCCACCGGCACGGTACTTTTGGTAATGACAACGGTATATTTTTCTAAATGACGGCCAATTTCGTCAGCAACGGAAAGGACAAATTGTAAATCCGCGCTTCCATCAGCGCTTTCGGGAGTACCTACGGCAATAAAAATGGCATCGGCATCGGCGATATGCTCCGGCAAGGAGGTGGAAAAAGCCAGACGGCCTTTTTCCATATTATTCAACACAATTTCTTCTAATCCCGGTTCATAAATGGGTAAAATCCCCTTTTTCAGATTTTCAATTTTTTTTAAATCCACATCGATACACACTACTTCAATCCCAACATCACTCAAGCAAGCACCTGTAACCAAACCTACATATCCAGTCCCGACAACAATTACTTTCATAGATAAATTATCTTATTTTGAATTAAATATTTTTTTATAAAACTATATTTTCCTTAAAAATTTTAACGGCGATGGCAATTAAAATTACACCAAAAAATTTGCGGATGACACCGATTCCCGATTCGCCTATTAATTTCTCTATAAATTTTAAAGAACGCAAAATCAAAAATACAATGATTAAATTGATCAAAATCCCAATCAGGATATTATAGGAATGAAAACTTGCTTTTAAGGACATAATTGTTGTGAGTGTACCCGAACCCGCAATCAAGGGAAATGCGATCGGGACAATAGATCCCGACTTTTCCCCTTTTTCACTTTTAAAAAACTCAATGCCCAAAATCATTTCCATCCCGAGAAAGAAAATAATCAAAGAACCGGCAATGGCAAAAGAAGGCACATCCAAACCCATAAACCGCAACATTTCGCCACCAAAGAAAAAGAACAACAGCATCAACGCCCCGGAAACGAAGGTGGCATGAAAGCTATTGATATGTCCCATTTTTTGTTTCAAGCCAATCAAAATCGGGATAGAACCTAAAATATCAATTACTGCAAACAAGGTTAGCGTAACGGTTATTATCTGCGATAAATTAATATTTTCGAGGCTAAACATAGGAAGTGGTTTAATGCAACAAAAGTAATATCTTTTGTTGGTTGTTAATAGTCCCTCTTATTATTTTTTAAAGAAGCAAAAAACAGACTTGAATTTCAGTTTTTCGCATTATAAAATACATTTTCCAAAATAGCTTTTTGTTACCGTAACCCAGTAAAAATGAATTGCCGTTTCCAGGAAAATAAATTTACCGGTCTACAATTCACTAATTCACCTCATGAAATCCGACTCCAAGGCTGGCTTTGTTTTTCACTTTTCCGGTTCAGCAATATATTCAATGTCCTGTATTCCGGTTGTTGCAACATGGGGTCAATTTCGAGTATCTGAAGTGCCGCTTTTTTTGTTTCTTCCATGATTGCCACATCCTGCATGATATCCGCTATTTTAAATTGTAAGGCGCCGCTTTGTTTTGTGCCATAAATATCACCGGGACCACGCATCTTCATATCCTCTTCGGCAATCAGGAAGCCATCATTTGTTTGGGTCATGATGTGCATTCTTTGGCGGCCGTCTTTTGACAATTCCAGATTCGTCAATAAAACGCAATAGCTTTTTTCACTTCCGCGTCCTACCCTACCCCGCAGCTGATGCAATTGCGAAAGCCCAAACCGTTGCGCACTTTCAATTACCATTACCGATGCATTAGGCACATTCACGCCAACTTCTATTACCGTCGTTGCCACCAAAATATGCGCATGGCCAGAGACAAACCGCTCCATATTCCTTAATCTTTCATCGGATTTTTGCTTTCCATGAACCATTGCCACGCGATATTTAGGTTCCGGAAACCAGGTTTTCACTTGTTCAATGCCCGCCATCAAGCTTTCAAAATCCAGCTTTTCAGATTCGTCGATTAAGGGATAAACAATGTAAATCTGCCGTCCTTTCTCAATTTCCGTTTTCAAGAACTGCATAACCTTGGGCCGGTAATTTTCACTTCTGTGAATCGTGTGAATTGGCTTCCTCCCTGGCGGCAATTCGTCGATTACCGACACATCCAGATCGCCATAAACCGCCATAGCCAGCGTTCTGGGTATAGGAGTTGCCGTCATGACCAACACATGGGGAGGCAAGTAATTCTTTGTCCATAATTTTGATCTTTGATGAACGCCAAACCGATGCTGTTCATCAATAATCGCCAAACCGATTTGCTGGAATTTCACCGTATCTTCCACCAAAGCATGGGTACCCACTACAATCGGGAAAGCACCACCCGCAATACCTGCGAGGATTTCTTTCCGCTTTTTCCCTTTTACCGAACCGGAAAGCAAAGCGACGGGGATATCCAAAGGTGCCAATAATGTGGAAATGCCTTCATAATGCTGTTGCGCCAGGATTTCCGTGGGTGCCATCAGGCAAGCCTGAAAGCCATTATCAATTGCCAAAAGCATTGCCATTACCGCTACAATGGTTTTTCCGCTGCCCACATCACCTTGCAACAATCTGTTCATTTGATGGCCATGCACAGTATCTTCCCTGACTTCGCGAAGCACCCTTTTTTGCGCTTCCGTTAATTGAAATGGCAAATGTTGTTCAAAAAAGGAATTGAAATATTTGCCCACTTTAGGGAAACAAAAACCCGCCTGTTCCTTATTCTTCACCTTCAATTTCGCCATCCGCAACTGCAGCAAAAACAACTCTTCCCATTTCAAACGGTATTCCGCCCGCTGTTTGGACAATTCATCCTTCGGGAAATGAATGTGCAGATAAGCCTCGTAACGCGACATTAAATTGAATTGCTGAATTATGGGATTGGGTAAAGTTTCAAAAATGTCATCTTCAGATATTTTAGGGATTAATTCCTGTATTAATTTGGCGAACGAACGATTGGAAATCCCTTTTGCTTTTAGTTTTTCAGTTGTGGAATAAACAGGCTGGAGTGAATTTTGAACCGCCAATGAACTGGCATTAAACAATTCAATTTCAGGATGCGTAATCGTTGGCGAGCCATTAAAAAAAGTCAATTTCCCAAACACCAAATAAGTAGCACCTGGCTGGATATAATTTTTCATCCACCCAGCACCTTGAAACCATACCAAATCCATCTGTCCTGAATTATCCGCTAATGTAACCGATAATCTTTTCTTGAACGAACTGCCTTCTTCGCGAATGTCCCTGATAATGCCACACAAGTAAACCCAATCATTTTCCGGGGAAAGGTCATTGATTTGGGTCATTTTTGCAACATCCAAATAACGATAAGGAAAATGTTCAAGCAAATCACCAAAAGTAACAATCCCTAATTCTTTTGCCAGCAAAGCCCCTTTGAGTGGGCCAACGCCCTTCAAAAATTCAATTGAAGTGTCTAAAATATGGTGTTGCCGCAAAATATGTGCTTTCTTGAACGCAAAAATAAGAATTAAAAATGCTAAATTTAATCGCAATCAAATACGGCTGGCACAAAAAGAAAAATTACACCTATTCTTAATTCCAATTTACATTCCAAGTACCTTAATTAGTACCTATTTTTATCGTTTTCGACGATTGGTGACAATACCACTTTTTATGATGGGATATTCTTTATATTTTTGTACTTAGATTATGGCAAAGAAAACGACGGAAACCCCTTTGATGAAACAGCATCGGGAGATAAAAAGTAAATATCCTGATGCAATCCTGCTTTTTAGGGTAGGAGATTTCTATGAAACATTTGAAAATGACGCGGTCATTGCAGCTAAAGTTTTGGGGATTACGCTTACAAAAAGAAGTAAGGATTCACCAAATGCCATTGACCTTGCCGGATTCCCGCACCATTCTTTGGATACCTATTTGCATAAACTTGTAAAAGCCGGATACCGTGTCGCCATTTGTGACCAATTGGAAGACCCTAAAAAAGCGATTGGCATCGTAAAAAGAGGCGTAACCGAAATAGTAACGCCCGGCGTAGCCATAAATGACAAATTACTTGAAAACAAAAGCAACAATTTCCTTGCCTGTATCTATTTGGACGATAAGGAAAACGGTATTGCATTCCTTGATATTTCAACAGGGGAATTATTGGTGGCACAGGGAAATTTGGAATACATGGACAAACTGCTGCAAAGCTTTCAGCCTTCCGAAGTATTGATCGCTAAAGGGAAACAGCGTTTTTTCAAAGAAAATTTAGATCAGAAATATTATACTTTTTGCCTTGAAGACTGGGTTTTCCAACACCATTATGCTTACGAAAACCTAATCCGTCATTTTGATGTCCAATCGCTCAAAGGCTTTGGGGTAGAAGACTGGAACAGTGCCGTAATAGCCGCAGGCGGCGCATTGCATTATTTGAAAGATACCGAACATCCCAACTTGCAGCATGTAACCGCAATGGAACGGATTACGGCAACTGATTTTCTCTGGATGGACCGATTTACCATCCGGAATCTGGAATTGATCCATAGTCCGGAAGAAAACGGCTATACTTTGCTGCAAACAATGGACCAAACCGCAACATCAATGGGCGCACGCCTTTTAAAAAGATGGCTTATTTTCCCATTGAACGACATCCATCAAATTGAAAAACGGCAAAACTGGGTTCATTTCTTTATCCTGAACATGGATTTGACTCTGGAACTTTCCCGATTATTGAAACAAATCGGAGATCTGGAAAGACTGGTCGCCAAAATCCCATTAAAGAAAATAAATCCGCGGGAAGTGCTGCAATTAGGCCGGAGTTTACACCATTGCCAAATCATTAAAGATTCATTGTCTGGATTGGATACAGAAATAACGAACCCATATTCAGTTTCAGAATTATTGGCTCAACTGGATCCCTGCATCCCGATTCAGGAATTAATTGAAACACATATCAAAGAGGACGCAGCTGTCTCTATCCAAAAAGGGAATTCAATTAGCGAAGGCATAAATGAAGAACTGGACGAACTACGGCAAATTTCTTCTAAAGGGAAAGAATACCTCTTAAAAATACAACAGGAAGAAAGCCAAAGAACAGGTATCCCTTCCTTAAAAGTCGCATTCAATAATGTTTTCGGTTATTATCTCGAAGTAACCAATACGCATAAAGACAAAGTTCCGGAAGAGTGGATCCGCAAGCAAACGCTAACCAATGCGGAGCGCTACATTACACCTGAATTAAAGGAATACGAAGAAAAAATACTGGGTGCGGAAGATAAGATTTTGGCATTGGAACAAATGATTTATACGCAATTGCTGGATAAATTGCAACTTGCGCTCCACCCGATCCAGTCCACGGCACAGGCCATTGCACGAATCGATTGTTTGATTTCTTTTGCACACATCGCCACCCGCCATAAATACGCAAAGCCAACCATGACGGAAGATTATGCCTTGAATATTACACAAGGCCGCCATCCCGTCATCGAAAAGAACTTACCAATTGGCGAAGATTATATCGCCAACGATTTGTATCTGGATAAAGAAAGCCAACAAATCATTATCCTTACGGGCCCCAACATGAGTGGTAAATCGGCACTTTTGCGCCAAACCGCCATCATCACTTTAATGGCGCATATGGGTTCATTCGTCCCGGCCGACAAAGCGGAAATAGGATTGACGGACAAGATTTTCACCAGGGTTGGCGCTTCGGATAATTTGAGTGGCGGGGAATCTACTTTCATGGTTGAAATGAATGAAACCGCCAGCATCATCAACAATATCAGTAGCCGGAGCTTGATCCTGTTAGATGAAATAGGGAGAGGCACCAGCACTTATGACGGCATTTCCCTGGCATGGTCCATCGTGGAATACATCCACAAACATAACAAACAGCCCAAAACGCTATTTGCAACCCACTATCACGAATTAAACGAACTGGAAAACAAATTAACCGGCGTAAAGAATTTCCATATCACTCATCAGGAAATAGGCAATAAAGTTATTTTCCTTCGGAAACTTGCAGAAGGCGGCAGCAAACACAGTTTCGGTATCCAGGTTGCAAGAATGGCAGGTATGCCCATTTCCTTAACAGAAAGGGCAACGGAAATCCTAACAGTCCTAGAGCAAAAAAATGCCGGCGACACCAGTGCCGACCGAGTAAAAAAGATGCCCACCCAAACTTACCAACTCAATATCTTTGAAGGACTTGCCGATGATTTGGAAAGAATAAAAGAACATTTGTTTCAGGTTGACATAGACAAGCTGACGCCTGTTGAAGCATTGATGAAACTGAATGAGTTAAAGGATATTGTAAAGGTATATCAGTAAGAATTTGTGGTTTTTTGAATAAATGATGCTTACTTAACCACAGAGACACAAAGATTTCCACTAAGAACACAATAGGCTTTGTGAGCTAAAAACCTTATGGACTTGCGCCTCTGTGCCTTTGTGAGAAAAAGAGATTACTCTTAATCGCTCCTCCTCGCAATGACGCTTCTGCGCCTTTGCGAAACCTTTGCGTCTCCGCGTGAAATCCTCAGCGCTTCCCAAACAACAAACTACCAATCCGCAACATATTCGCCTCTTCCGCCAATGCCAAGGGATAATCATTGCTCATGCCCATCGACAAAATCCGGAAATCATCTTTTCCAATAAAATAACTGTTTTTAATAAATTGAAATAAAGTTTTCAATTGCCTGAATTCGGATTTTACCTGATTTTCATCCTCCGTAAATGTCGCCATACCCATTATCCCTTCAATGGAAATATGATTTGCTTGTTCTTTTTGTGCATCAAGAAATTCAAAAAACGCGACCATTTCCGTTTCGTCCATGCCGGCTTTTGTTTCTTCCTCTGCAACATGCATTTGTAACAAACAAGAAATCCTGCGCTGGCTTTTTTCGGCTTGCTTATTAATTTCCTTTAATAAATTAAAACTGTCCACGCCATGAATTAAATGAATGAAGGCTGCAATGTATTTCACTTTATTCCTTTGCAAATTCCCGATAAAATGCCAACGGATATCTTTAGGTAATTGTGCTTGCTTTTCCACTAATTCCTGAACATAATTTTCACCAAAATCCCTTTGCCCTAGATCATAGAGTTTTTGAATATCCTCAACGGATTTGAACTTTGAAACGGCTACCAATGTAGCGTTATGCGGTTTTAGTTCCTCGATTATTTTTTCGTATCGTCCTATATTTACCATGATTAAATTCCTTTGTTTTCTTTAGCCTTTTTAATTCTTTTATATCGTTCCTCATTCATCCGCCACATCCAAAATGCGCTGACAAAATACCCTGCTGCAACACATGCAATTAAACGAATCAGGGCATGTTTCGAAAAATAAATTTGCTTCATTTCCTGATCATTCATATCGAAAGCACCAATAAGCGCAAACAACAAAATGCCATATATTAAACTAAAATAAAACGCCGTTTGCCATCTGCGTGTCCTCTTCTTTTCCCAACTTTCTGCGAATTTCCTATCGTTTTTCATCTGTTCCGTTTTTTGATGTTCCCATAAAACCTTTTTATTCCCTAATGGTAAAACCAAGTTCTATTATTTGAACTATATTTGTAGCGCAAATTTACGATTTGATTACCACTTCGGCGATTTGATAAAATCATTCCATTAAAATACAATACTTATATAAAATGTCAGTTCAATTATTGCAAAATTACGCAGAAGGGAAATGGATTTCAGGCGAAGATGCTTCAGAATCCTTATATAATGCCATTACCGGGGAAACCCTTTTTAAAACCAGTAGCAAAGGTCTGGATTTTGATGGCATGATGAAATACGCGCGCAAAAAAGGAAATAATGCCTTACGGAAAATGACTTTTCAGGAAAGAGGGCGGATGCTGAAGGCGCTGGCGCTTTATCTCATGGAGCGAAAGGAAAATTACTATAAAATTTCCGCATTTACAGGTGCAACCAGAATTGACAGCTGGGTAGATATTGAAGGTGGGATCGGGAATTTATTTGCAAATGCTTCCCTTCGCCGTCAATTCCCGGATGAAACATTTTATGTAGAGGGGGATGTTGCCAAACTTTCTAAAAACAATTCATTTATTGGCCACCATATCATGGTTCCGCGTCGTGGCGTCGCCATTCATATCAATGCTTATAATTTCCCTGTTTGGGGAATGCTGGAAAAAATCGCTGTTAATCTGTTGGCAGGAATGCCGGCAATCGTGAAACCGGCCACGGTAACTTCTTATCTGACAGAAGTTGTGGTTAAAGATATAATTGCATCCAACATATTACCGGAGGGTGCGCTCCAGTTGATTGTTGGATCAGCAAGGGGCATTTTGGATTTTGTGGAAAATGGGGATGTGGTCACATTTACAGGTTCCGCATCAACCGGAAAAATGCTGAAAGCCCATCCAAGGTTGATTGAAGAAGCCGTTCCTTTTAATTTAGAAGCGGATTCCTTGAATTGCTGCATTTTGGGAGCCGATGTTCAGGTTGACCAGCTTGAATTTGACATTTTCATTAAAGAAGTTGCCCGGGAAATTACCACTAAGGCAGGGCAGAAATGTACGGCCGTTCGCCGGATAATTGTTCCCGAAGACAAGGTTGAGGATGTCCAAATCGCATTAGGGAAACGCTTGAGCACCATTTTAATGGGCGATCCCTCGATAGATGGCGTGCGGATGGGCTCATTGGCGGGTTTGGCGCAAAGAGAGGAAGTTTTGGAAAAAATCAAAGAACTTTCAAAGTCCCAAAAAATAGTGATCGGCGATTTGGAAAATTATGAAGTGAAAGGTGCGGATAAAAAAGCCGGTGCTTTCGTACCCCCAATCGTATTTTATAATGACAGTCCGTTCAAAAATATTGCCGTTCATGAAATTGAGGCTTTTGGTCCCGTAAGCACGATTATGCCTTACCATTCCATGGAAGAAGCAACGGCTTTGGCACAAATGGGCAAAGGATCCTTAGTCAGTTCAATCATCACTTACGATAATCAAATTGCCAAAGATTATGTGTTGGAAGCGGCAACCACGCATGGGCGTATTTTAGTCCTGAACCGCGATTGCGTTAAAGAAAGCACAGGTCATGGTTCCCCGATGCCTTTATTGGTGCATGGCGGTCCGGGCCGCGCCGGCGGAGGCGAAGAAATGGGTGGGATGAGAGGCGTGATGCATTATTTGCAAAGAACTGCAATTCAAGGATCGCCAACCACGATTTCTGCAATCACCAATCAATATCAGCAAGGAGGCAAACAAACCGAAACGGATACCCATCCTTTCAAAAAGTATTTTGAAGATTTATTTGTGGGCGAAACTTTGATTACGGCAAAACATACAGTTACGGAAGCGGACATCACCAATTTCGCAAATGTAAGCGGCGATAATTTTTATGCGCATGTGGATGCCACTTCTTTGGAAGGCACGATTTTTGAAGGCCGTGTTGCGCATGGTTATTTCATTTTGTCAAAAGCCGCAGGATTGTTTGTGGATGCGAAAAAAGGTCCCGTATTATTAAATTACGGAATCGACGAATGCCGTTTTACGAAACCGGTTTATCCCGGAATGACTATCGGAGTGAAATTGACCGTAAAACAAAAAACAGCTCAGGAAAAACGAACTGAAGACGACATTGCCAAAGGAATTGTAAAATGGCTTGTTGATGTGTATGACGAAACGGGGGAAACGGTTGCCATAGCCACGATTTTAACGATGGTGAAAATGAAAAATCAGGATTAGGATTTCTCAATGGTAATAAATAACAAGGGTCACCGAACTGGTCGAAGTGCTATCCCGGAAGTGCCGTTATTATTAAAGCGCAGACAAGAAATATCCTTGTCTGCGCTTTTAATTTACTTGTATCTTTAAATCAAGGAAGCATCCAGGGAAATTTCCAGGTTCAACACTTTACTGATGGGGCAATTTTCCTTTGCCGCTTCTGTGCATTCCTTGAACTTTTCTTCTGTGATATTGGGGATTTTCGCTTTCAATACCAAATGGGAACTGGTCAATTCCAATTTTGCCGGATCCATAGTGACCGTTGCCGTAGCTTCTAAACTATCCGGTGTAAACCCTGCTTCACCCAGAATATTACTTAAAGCCATTGCGAAACAGCCTGAATGTGCCGCAGCGATCAGTTCTTCAGGATTAGTACCAACACCTTCTTCAAAACGGGAGTGGAAAGAATATTGTGTATTATTCAAAGTGGTACTTTGGGTCGTTAATTCGCCTTTACCTTCTTTTAGCGAGCCGTTCCAAACGGCAGTAGCATTGCGTTTCATTGAATGTGATTTTTTGTGAAAAATGTTGCCTAAAGGTAAGCAAAAAAACAATGGTCTTTAAAATTGGATGTCTATCAAATCGAAATAACCAATACACCAATAAGCAATTTCATCTCCTGAATCCATTAAGTATATTAATCCTAATGCGGATTCGATAACAAATATTCCATAATCAATAATATAACATCATTGAAATCCTCGAACTTCCAGACAATAGCGAGTTTTTTGATTTTAGCTTCGACGCGGAATTTTTTAGCAATTTTTTCGTCAGCCTTGATCTTTTGTATCAAGACAAAAGAAAATAACATTATTATTCCATTGGGTTTCTAATATCGGCCGTAGAGACGCAATGCATTGCGTCTCTACATCTACCTAATCAACTGCACATCAACTTCAACACCCTTTCCCTCCCATCAGGATACACCAACCTCACCAAATAATAATAAACCCCCACCTCACAATCCTTCCCATTAAACTTCCCATCCCAACCAACATCCGACTTCGTCGTACTAAAACACCACCTGCCATTAGAGAGAAAGGCGGAATCGATCCCAAAAGGATGAAGTACGACCCCGCATTCCAGCGTACCCGTGAAAATGGGACGGAGTTCGGAGCCTCCTGCAGCGCCGGAAAAATAGTACGCCAGGGACTGCGCGGACTATTGCAACATGCCAGCGACGGCAGGGTCGGTTCCAGATTGGTCAGGGTAATGATGCAAATCAAGAACTACGACCACCTGAGCGTCCGCGGACAAAGAACCCCGGCAGGCGGAATCAACACGCCACAAGCGCAAGCTTTGCTCAAGGAGTTCAACTTCAACCTGCGCTCGGCAATGGACAGCGTGTTTTTTGCACCATTCACCGTTGATGTGCTCACAGGCGAAATCAGTTTCCCAATGCTGACGCCAATGTTGGACATCAACCCGCCACAAGGTGCTACCCACTTCTCCCTGTCTTCCGCAATGGCAGACATCAACTTCGAGGACGGAATAACCGCCTTGGAATTGAGCCCGGAAGAAATCTTTGAAGTAGGCGACACCGCCACCTCATCAGTGCAGCTGACCCCAGCCGCACTGCCGCCAGGCACCGGCACAAAGATGAACCTCTTGCTCCTGAAATTCTTTCAGGAAGTAAACGGCGTCAATTATGTACTACGGAACGGAGTGTACAACGCACTGTCGGTAGTAGGAATATCCTGATAGCAATATTGCTAAAGGCAAAAAAAATGGGAGCCGCAAGGCTCCCATTTTTAATTAAAAAAATCTCGTTTCATTATAAAATACCCCCAAAAAACACAAGCAATTGAATTGCCTCCTGCTTCAGCTGGAGGATACCAAATACTCCCACGCGTATGCTAAATTCCTCACTAAACACACCGCTAGCGCATGAACTATCTCTGCGAAGCAAATCCCTTCATGTGCTAAACCTCTAATTAAACACACATCCCCCGCTCCACCACCTCATTCGGCCCCACAGTCTTCCCCTTCCCTACCCTGGCATTGCCACCAACATACGCCCCCGGATAAATGCTCACAAAATCCTCAATCACCGCATCATGATCAATAACACAGTTCGCATTCACAATCACATGCCTGCCAATTTCCGCCCCCGCCTGAATCACCGCATTCGCCAATACCACCGTTCCATCCCCAATCAGCACATCCGCAGCAATCTGGGCAGAACGATGAATCAATATCCCGAATTCATGCTCCACTATTCCGGCAATGCGCTCCCGGACTTCATTATTCCCAATTGCAATCACAATCTTATCATGCGGATTTTCATCAATGTTATAAGGATGATCAACATCATCAAATACAATACTGATTGATGTACCTGAAGTAGCGGCGCAATCTTGCAATACCTTGGAATGGCCACCATTCCCGTAGAGGGCGATTTTATTTTCCAATACCGTATTTTTTAATGATACTGCGTTTGAATACCAAATAAACGAGACTAAGCATCAATATCAAAGCAATCGACAATATCAATTGTTGTGTAGTTTCCAAAGTCGCTATTTTCAGTACCACAAGACCAATAAGCAATTGTAACAAACCATAGCTGGCAGAGACCACTAATTTGTTTTTGCCGCCTTCGTTACTCAAATATTGATATAAATGAGAACGGTGTGCTTCAAAAATATTTTCCTTTCTCGAAAGTCGTTGTATAATTGTCCAAACGGTATCTATCCCATAAACAGCAAAGAACATGATGTAAATAAAATTCCCGCTTGCTATGATGAGCGCAAGGGTAAGGAAAATAAGGATGAAAGACATGCTCACACTACCCACATCACCGGCAAAACATTTCGCTTTATGCCTGAAATTAAAAAACCCAAATACTAAAGTGGCAATCATGCTAAAATAAATCAGGTCTGCGTCTATAAATGCAAATGTTATATTTGCCAATGCCAGCAAGACCAACACGGCAAGGCTATATACAGCAGTAATACCATTGATCCCATCCATGAAATTATAAGCATTTATGGTACCAATTACCACTATTAAAGACACAACTAATATCCACCAAGCATAGCCAAACATGCCTAATTCAAGGAACAGGAGGCACACCGAAAACAAATGAATCAAAATCCGCAGTCTGTTGGAAATGGAATACATATCATCCAAAAAACTGATGATGGTCATTAAAGTCAAGCCTAAGAAAAACAAAGGGTATTCAAACCCGGAATAGATAAAAAAAGCAATTACGCCCAAATAAAAAATAATCCCCCCACCCCTCAAGGTGATTTGAGTGTGGGAACTGCGTTCATTGGGTTTGTCTATGATATTGTACTTATCGGCAATCTTGAAGTAAAAAATTTCAGCCGCTAGCAACAATACAAAAAGTAAAATATAAATCATTTATTTTGGAAGCTTTTGATGGTTTTCTCCAGGCCTTGCTCTGCCGTCATGGGTAAAGTGTCAATATTCAGGGCTTTTTTTATCTTCTCATTGGAAACCACATAACTTTCAGTAAGTTTCTTCAAGCGTTCCGAATTTAGGGGAAGCCGTAATTTGTCTCCAAGTTTTGCCATTCCGGAAATCAACCCTTTTGAAACATACCAAATCCTTCCGGAAGAAGAAGAAGCCTTTGCAATAATTTTAATTAATGCATTAGTAGAAATAGCCTCATCATCCGCTACATTATAAATCCCTCCTGGAATGGTTTTATCTTCGATTATATTTCTAAGAACAAATAATAAATTATCAATAGACAAGAAAGACCGCTTATTCTCAAATGAGCCTAATGGATAAGGAATTCCTTTCTTGACCACATTATATAATAGATTGAGGTTCCCTTTGTTACCAGGACCATGAATCATGCAGGGCCGAAGGATAAAAAGGCGTTTTCCCTCAGGCAAAGCTTTGCTTAATAGGTATTCTTCTGCTTTTTGTTTGGATTGGCCATAGGAAGTTTTAGGATTTGGAATTGCATCCTCCATTAAAATATCTGGCGCAGTATCTGCTACAGCTTTTACGCTGCTGAAATAAATAAAATCGCGAGTACTACTTTTAAGGAAAAGATCAAATAATCGTATAGTGAGTGCAGTATTTATTTGAAAATATTCATGTGGATCACTTGTATTCTTTGTATCATGGGCTTTGCCGGAAAGATGAATAATAGCTTCATATTGCCTTAAAGTTTCTAATTCCCAGTTATTTCTTAAGCTAAGGGATATACATCTTATTTCACTATATGCTAAATAAGGTATCAGATTTTGTCCAACAAAACCTGAAGAACCTGTAACCACTACATTAAATTTGTTCATAAAATTCTTGTGTTTCCGTAATGACTTGCTGTAAAGACATCTCCTTCAACATTTTTTCTCTTGATGCTCTTCCCATCTTTAACCTCAATTCCTCATTAGACATTAAAATGTCTAATGCCTCTGCAAGCATTTGCGCATTTTGAGCGGGCACAAGAAACCCATTAATACCCTCCTCAACACATTCCCTACACCCTGGCACATCCGTAGTTACAATTGGGCGTCCAATTGCCATCGCTTCGATTAATGATTTGGGCAACCCTTCTCTATAGGAAGGAAGGCAGGCAATATCAGAAGAAATTAAAACGGACTGAACATCTTTCTTATATCCTTCCCAATAAATATAACCTGAGACGGTCATCGCGTTTAATTCCTCTTTTTTAATACCAGATAAGTTTTCTTCATCTACATCACCCACTAGTTTAAAATTTGCTTTATCGCACCATTTCAATTGCAGAATTTTAGCGGCATCCACGAATTCTTGAACTCCTTTATCACGCAACATACGCGCCACAAAAACTATCTCAATTTTATCTTTTAATGTGGGCTCATGGTATTGAAAAATTTCAGAATCTACCCCGGCACCTTTAATTATATGAAAATTATTATCTTTTAAAAAATGCATTTCCTGATAAAGCTGCTTATCATCTGGATTCTGAAAAATAAAATTCACATTCCCTTTGTATGCAAATCGCATTAATTTTTTTAAAACTTTCTGCAATAATCCATTTCGATTATCAATAAAATTATAACCTAAGCCACTTATAGCATTGACAAATTTCACATTCTTCTTTTTATAAAACTTGAATGCAATTGAACTATAAATCGCCGGCTTAATTGTAACATTATGAATAATATCGGGTTTATACTTTCGATATAATTCTATTAGTTGTTTTATGATTAAAATCTCTTTAAGTGGCTCTTTTCCAGATCGTTCAAAATTTATATTAATAAATCTTAATCCATTTTCTTCAATTTCATCTCTCTTGCCCGTATCTTTAGCTAAAATATAAACATCATATCCCCTTTCTTTCATTGAAAGGGCTAATTGGAGACGATGGGAAAGGAAAAACCAATCAACATTAACTATAAAAAAAATTATTTTGTTTTGATCCATTTGTTAGGAGTCATTATTTTATAAATAAAATCAGTATCTAAGAAAGACAAAAAATAAAAGCCTATATATTTCGAATTAGATTGTTTTAGTATCTAATAAAGTCATTTCGATGCAATCTCCTGAATAATTGTGAATAGGTTAAAACAATGATTTTAAATCTTAAGAGACGAAATGGTTCATGTCATGAACTGGAAACTCCAATTACTTTATATCCGCTTTCTGACATAAAAACGGAATTATTAAATTATTATTGAATCAATCCATAAGGATAATGACATCCAAAGCAAACTACGAAAGATTGAGGTTCTGTAGTACAATGATAAATTTAAATGCATCTTAAAAATTAAAATTCAATAACATCAAAACCTCTTTTTCCTAGCTCAGTTTTAAGATGTTCAACTTTTTTAATTGAAGAATTATTATTTCTTATTCTAATATTATTAAAAATATACTTAGGCCCATATTCATACCCTTTTGCATTATTGAAATACTTAATAGGTTCTTTTAGACTTTCATTTATTTCAATATTTTTATATGTCACTATCCCATTAAGTGGAAGAGCTTTTTCTCCATATTTATTTTTATTGTAAAAATCACGTAATAAAAGACCATGCTCTTCTTTTAGGCTCACCATATTCTCAATATTTATTTGAAATATTTGTTTCTTATTTGATGGGAAATGCATCATCGAAACTTGTACACCTATACGGTTTTGAGAAGTACGAATATTATTAATCTCAATCAGACCAAGATTATCCATTGGACTATTTGGTTCAATATCGATTCCAGCCATAGGGTTAGTACCATTCGTATTACTAAATAATGAATTACTAATTCGTATTTCAGCACCACTAATTATAGATATTCCATTCCTTCGGTTTTTATTGAATGTTGAATTTAAAATAGTAACCTTGCTAGAATTTACTTTGCCACTTCTCGTGATATAAATCCCATCTCCCCAAAAATCTGAAATTGTAGCATTGTCTATTAGGACATTAGTACTTCCTTCTATTCTAATCCCCATTCCCCATTCTCCTTTATTACCCTGATGAAAATTCCTATCTCCGACTATATGAGCATTAAAAATCTTCACATTTTTTGCATTCTCAATATAGAATAATGAAAATTTTGACTTATTTGAAGGCGCTAAAATTAATTTCGAACTATGTTGAAATACAATAATTTTATTAGAGCCAACTTTTATTCCATTATCATTAATTAGAATCGGGAAATCTGGCATTAGAATACTATCAAAGCCTGTTATTGCTTTTTGAATAATTGACGTATAATCAACCGACGCATCCTTAACGTAATTTTTAGGCAACATCGAAACAATACTGATATAATTTTCCTTTTGAGCAAAACCTTTTACAGAAACGAAAAGTAATATTAAATACATACATTTTTTCATCGTCAAATTATTTCTTTTTGATATTCATTTATGTAATCATCCACCATCTTCTCAATTTGAAAGTCTTTAGCACGATCTAAGCACGCCTTCTGAATTCTTTTATAAAGCTCCTTATTCTCATATAAAAACATAATTTGCTTCGCTAAATCCTTTGCGTTGCCCTGTTCAAAAAGTAAGCCATAGTTTCTCACGATTTCCCTTAAGCCTGAAACATCCGAGGCTACTACAGGTTTATTAGCTGCCATTCCTTCTACAATCGCCAAACCAAATCCTTCATAAAATGAAGATAGAACCACTATATCTGAAGAGGAAAGTAATAAAGGTACATCATTGCGTATTCCTAAGAATTTTATTCTGGAGCCTAAATTCAGTTCTTCCACTTGCTTTTCTCTTTCACTTCTTAAAATACCGTCTCCTACAAGCAAAAGTTTGATATTATCAGGTAAATATTTTAAAGTTTCAATTAATGTTTTTTGATCCTTCTGTATTTTAAAACTTGAAACCTGAATTAATACAGTGTCATCCTTTGAGAAGAAAGACCTTTTTTGATTCTCATTAAGTCCCTTAAATCTCTTTAAATTAATTCCATTATTAATGACCTTTAACCTGTCACTCTTTTTTAAATGGCTATTTAAGTTGTCATACGTACCTTGAGATATACAGCCAATAAATGTAAGTTTAGAATAAATAAACCGATCTATTATTTTTAGAAGAAAGTGCGATCGCCTTCTATTTTCTGTATTGTGTTCGGTATAAAAAATCTTACTCTTAGAAAAGCTAAACCATTTAGCTAACACTACCCAGTATAGCGTAGGGAATAAATGAGCATGAATAATATCATATTTTCTGAAGTAAGGAATTATTTTCAATATTAAAAGAGGGTTATAAATGGAGCTGCTTGTTAACCAAATAATTTTCCCACTGGATCTCTGCTCCAATTCTCGTTTAAAAACTGTTTTGTTATTCTTCAAAATTAACACATCCATTTCTAATCCTTTTTCTTGATAAATAGGTACACTATCAACGATAAGTTGTTCAGCCCCCCCCGTGTCTAATGAATTAATAATTTGTAAAACTCTCATAATATATTTACTTTTTTAAGCCGTACAAAAAAAGCCTTCTCTAAATGTTTTTTCGGTTTAAGTGGAATACTCAAAACATATCCTATAAAAAACCAAAAATATACATTTCTCCAATAAACATTTGAAAAAACTAATTCAATAATACCTCCAAAAAATAAATAAATAAGAAATAATTTAATTTCTTTTGATTGATGTTTAGATAGAAGAAGTTTTACCAATTTTAGAAGCACTAATAAAATAGGAAATAAGTAAATAACACCTCCTTCATAAAAAACTTGTATAAGGAAATTATGAGGGTAAATCCCATATTTATGTTCATAAACAGTAATTCCATTGCCAAAAAATGGATAACGAGAAATATCATCAAAGGCTTTAATCCACAAATCCAACCTACCATTAGACAACTCTTTATTTAGATGGGAAAAAGCTACCATTTTATTTAGAGCTTTAATACTTAATCCGATAGACGCTAAACTGCTTTGGAGAAGTATCATTATATCAACAAGAAAAAATGAAAGTATTATTCCTGCCACTGTGATTAAGACAAAAATGCGTATTTTTAATAAATCTTTTTTTATCAAATAAAAAAAGATTGAAAATAAAAAAAGCCCTAAAATAGCACCCCGAGTACCAAACTTAAAGTAAAATATCAGATATAAAACTATAATTGCAATAGAAAACACCTTTAAAAATTTATTTTTCAAAAATGGAATAACAAGAATCACTCCTAATAACAAGCGTAAGGCTCCTTGTGAAATACCCATCCAAAAGCCAGAAACATCGCCCATATGAGTATAATCCGTATTTGATATCTTATAAATGCCAGGAAGGGATAAAAGGCTAATTACAAAAATTGATTTGTATAAAATTTTATAGCTAAAATGTGTACTTGAATACAAAATTCCAGTGACACCAAAAGATAAAAAAGATAAAAAATAGAGGGGGAATTTGGTTGGCTCAATGGATGTAAATATGAAACTAAACATGAAGAGCATAATTACTCCCATAATTATTAGAAGCTTTTTATTTACAAATGTGGTAATGGGATTATTAAAAAATACTATTAAAAAACTCAATAGAGAAAAACCTACAATTATATTATCAGTAGGATACAACCAACTTAAAGGATTTACACATAGCAAGATAGCCAGCCCAATACTATTGAAAACTTCCTGTCTGTTTGATTTGTTTAGCCTTATTTTCATGGTGTAGAAACATTTTTAACTTATCTTTTGTTGCACATAAAACATTATAGGCAACAAAGCTCGCAAAAATACATTATTTAATAATGTAAACTTAAGTTTATGATGAACATCTTCTTTTTCGGCAAATTTTCTCAGTTCCTTCATTTCGCTTTTAAAATTTTTCGAGTTTCCTTCAGTTCTAAAAGCATTAAAACATAGATTTAATTTAAATATATATAGTGATTGGCTTGTTAAAATATTTTTATGTTTTTCTTGAAAATAATTAGAAGCATTGTAATTGTTTTTATTACTCATTCTGTTTCCTCCATCTACATACACATTCACATTCTTTTTTGTATCGAAAACCATGCTAAACTCTATATCAAATCTAATTGCAATATCCCAATCTTGATGCTTGCCTAATTCATTATCAAACATAATTTTCATAAAAGCATCTCTTTTAAACACAAAAGTTGATGTTCGGGCATCTCCTCCATTTTCAAAAATATACTTGGAGATAGATACCCCTTTAAATTCAGGAAAAATCATTGGCATTATTTTATTGTTCCTAATAATATGAAATGCACCAAAACACCCCTGAGCACCATTAGAATATATTAATCCAATTTTTTCCCTTAAATGGTTTTCTAACCATTCGTCATCACTATCTAAAAAGGCAATATATTTACCAGTTGCTATTTTTGCCCCAATATTACGTGCAACGGCACCTCCAACTGATTCCGAATTTTCAATTAAAAATAAATTTTGATATTTGCTCTGCAAGTTGACCACAATCTCTTTCGACTTGTCAGTTGAAGCATCATCCACAACTATAATTTCGAGAACAAAATCACCTTTTTGAGAAAGAACACTTTCAATTGCTCTTTCAATTGTTTGTTCTCTATTTTTAGCTGGAATAACTATAGATACCTTTATTTCGTTTTCATTCATATTACAATACAACTGATTTCGTTTAATTAACAGTGAGATAAAACAACTCTTATTTATTAAACTTATTAATAAAATCAACAATTTTCTGCTGATTTACTAACAATGAGCTTTCTGTGTTTATTTCCAATATTGGAACATACTTTTTAAGAATGTTTTTTAGCCTTTCTTTTTCCTCTAAATTACTTTTAATTACGCTAAGTAGTTCATCATCATTTGAAACTTTATGTCCAAACCATATATGACCAGTTTTATTTCTTCTTAAATGAACCCGTTCTGCAATTACCTTTGGAGATGCATAACAAAACACATATCCCCGATTTTTAATTAATTCAGTGAACTTATCTTTATCATAATGATAAAGTAGTTCAAAACCATTCGAGAAAAATTGAAAAAGCCCTTCTTCTGACAATATAATATTGTTTTTATTATAAAAATGCACTATCGCATCTTCATTGATTATATTAGTTGCGGTACGAAAAGCATTTAATTTATTATAGGGAGAATGATTAGCATAAATATTTTTTACCATTTCTATTCTTTCATTCGCAAGAATTTGATAAAATGAATCGTCAGATATATATTTTTCTATGTGGCCATCAACGGAATTCAAGCCAACAAATTGTTTAATATCTAAACAACATTTTCCTAATACATTATACAGTTGTCTATACAATGTAGTTTTCCCAACACTTGAAGCGCCAATAAATTCTATATAAATTGGAGATTTTATTTTATTAATTTTAATTCTTCTCAAGGGGAGTACTCTTTGTGGCAGAAAACCAAAAAAAAGAGTAATTCGCGAAATTAAGCTCTTTGATTTATTTAAACTGCCCCTGCTATTTCTTATAATGCACATATAAATACTATTATTGACTTAACAATTAAAAAATTAAATCTGTCGCTCCCTTATTTGGCTTGAAATCATATTTAATATTTCTGTTTTAATGAGTTCTTTAGGTTGATCAATACCTAGGGTAACCATATTTATATTTTTTCCAAAATCTAATTCAATAATACCATTTTGTTTCATTTCTAACTCTTTTTTTGTCATCTCTGGGCGTCTAGAATGCAATGTATCAATATTTCCAACTAACTTTATAATTAAATCAGGAAAAACTTCATTAGAAAAATCATAACATTTAAACTCATAGTTGGCGAAGCTCCTTAAAATGTAATTTGAACTTTCTCGATTTGTATATAATTTCATGCCATCGTTATGACCTAAACTAAATGTTTGGGGATAACGATCACAGATAACTATTCCTCCCCGAGCTCTTTCTTTTTCAATTCTCTTCAATCTTCTCTTTCTTTCAAATGCTAGTGATATTGCTTTTACAGATAAAACATATTGCGTCAATACATTTTTCTTAGAAATATCAGTTTCAGAAACCTTGGAGTTAATTTGTTGGTTTGGTTTATTGTTAGTTTGGCTATTTTTATAATTTAATCCTAAATTGAATATAGAATCAACTATTTTTCTCTGAAAACTTTTATTACCCTTTCCAGAACCCATATACATAAATAGCACATCTACTTTTTTAGCTAATTCTTTAGTCACTAATTTAGTTTGAGTAGACTTTCCTGCCCCATCTGACCCTAAAAAACTAATTATTAATCCTTTTCCTATAAGGGTGCGCCTCTTCTGGTTGCTTTCAATTTTCAATATCCTAAAAGCCCGCTTTTTAATACTACTAAAGATATGTATAAATTTCAAATACATTACTGTTCCGGATGTAACAACTCTATATTTTGCAAAGAAAGTCTTTATTTTTTTTCTTAATAATAAAAAGAGATTTTTATCATATGCTTCGTTTAATCTTATTTTCTCTATTAAACTAGCCATTTCAGAACCTAAAAGATTTTCTGCTCTTTTAAATAATTCCTGTATTTCAATTTGTGAATATAGCCATTTTGCTTCTTTATTAAAATCAACAACTACTCTACGATTTGATCTAGGGTTTATGAAATCATATTTTAAAGAAGTCCGGACAACCAATAAAATATATTCGATTATAGGATCTGAAGTATATATATTGTATTCATGGTTGTAAACCTTTGTATTTAAAATGTTTTTTTCCCATGGCAAGTTATAGCTCTTAATGCCTACTTCGCCGAGATCTAATTTATAATGTGTATGTACATGAACTATCTTTCCTTTCTCATAATCCAATCCAATATAATCAACAATGTCATTATATTTTTTATACCATATTGCTTCAAAAAGGTGAAAGTTATTTTTCATCATTATCTTTTCAACATTCACTTTATCTTTTTCGTCAAAAAGAATATCTAAATCTGTATCACCATTAAGCGAAGCTCCTAGATGCTCATTACTTTTCCAATGACAATAATTTATTTGAGTTGAGTTTAAATCATTGAGTAAATCTAAAATAATTTTTAAAGACATTTTTATCGTTTTTTTGTTATTTTTGACAGGAATTTTTCAAAGGGGAAAATCTCAATAAAACTTAACTTATATGAGTAAAAGTAAAATAAAATCGCACTTATTATACCAAATAATCCATATGATAATAATAAGACTATTATATCAAGCGGTACATATATTCTTATTATTGATATAACACCTAAGAAACCTAAAGATAATAATATAGATATAAACAATTCAGGCGAGATTCGTTTTAAGAAATACAACCAGTTGATTTTTAATATTGTCAAACTTAAGTGAATCATTAAAACATAATTAACGAAAACAGCAAAAAAAGTTCCAATTGCTACACCGTTTATACCCCAGAAACTCCCAACATAACAACCTACTAATACACATATAGCATATATGAATTGTCTCCTTGCACGACTATATACCTTTCCGGTTGCTCTAGTTAAACAATCACCCATTTTATAACCCATTCTAAAAATAAGTCCTGCAGAAAGTATCTGCAAGGGTAGTACCGTTTCGCTCCATTTATTTCCTAGCATTAAATTAATGATTTCTTCTGAAGAGGATATAATTATAATTGATATAGGGATACATATCAATGTAATCATTTTTGAACCATTTACAAAAGCTTCAATTAATCTTTTAGGTTGACTTTGCCTTGCAGACATTGCGGGAAATAAAACTTTATCTATAGAATCTCCTATTAAACCTACGGGCTTTACCATTATTGAATAGGCTCTACTATAAGCGCCCAATGCATCCGCACCTAAATAGCGTCCTACCACAATATTATCACCTTCATTTGCAATGTAATTAAACAAACGCGCAATAGTAAATCCCCCTCCAAAGTATAATAATTCTTTAAATTCACTTCTTCCAAAATAGGGCAAAATTGAATGTCTGCTCTTAACAAAAGACAGAATACACATTAAGGTTGACTGCATTATTTGTCCAATGATTAAGGACCACAATCCAAACCCAAAATAAGAAAGAGTTACAGCCACAATACCATAACCAATTAAGTAAGATATAAAATCAATTTGCACTAAAATCTTTTGCTTCATTTCTCTTAGTAGCATCGATTGTGATACAGTTGAAAATCCTTCTATAATAAAAAGTATAGAAACTATTTTTAAAACTTCTTTTAAGGCTGGCATTCTAAAAAAATCAGCCAATATTCCAGAACTAATATAGACAATAAGAAAAGAAAAAAAGCTTAATAAAAAAGTCAAAGTGGTACCGGCTCGAATATGTAATTCAGTCAGCTCCTTTTTTTGAACTAATGCGGGACCAACCCCCATTTGGCTAATTAATTTAGCTAATCCCACAACTACCATTGAGGATTGCACGATTCCAAAGTCAGCTTTCGAAATTAATCGGGCTAATATAACTAAAACAGCTAATTGTAATACTGTTTTAAAAATTGCGCCACCAAATTGCCAAAAAAAACCGAGAAAAGTTTTTTGAGTAAGGGATTTATTCATTAATTATTATAGGTTGAGACAGAATTTTCAATATAAAAAATTCTATCAATTTAAAAATTTCAAAAAGTAAAAATTCCAAAAGCTTGCACAATTCTTCAAAATATCCTTAACACCACATCTCCCATTATACTTTTTGAATTGCTTTAAAACTAAGGCGACGATGTGGACCAACCGCATCATGGGCGGGGAAAGCATTGTCGACGGTGATTTCCCATCACAAACTCCCAGAATTCATTATAATCACCTCTGATGATTATGGTCTCGTGTTTTCGAGATTTAACTTCATTGATTTTTTAAGAGTTTTCGTACCGGTCGAAACCTCCATTCTAGTAATGAGTTTTTGAAACAAGTTCAAACTGGTTGACAATTCCATACTTATGTTTAATCTCTACAAGATATGCACATGGATAAAATATGGAAATGTTAAAAAACAATCTTTTAATGCTTTAATTAATCAACCACATTGGTATTATGGACCGCGAGACAATCTTCTTAAAAAATAACCCTTATTTAGAACTTTTGCATTGTTTTACGTTGGTTCTATTTGAAATTTAAAAATGAATATAAATCAAATAGGTTAATTTTCAGTTTGAATTAAAGTTTTTCCATACCCACTTTTTTGCAAGGAAGAAAGCAATTTTAGAAATTGCACTTTATTAATAAGCCCCATTTGGTAAGCTGCATCTTCAATCGAACCAATCTTCAAGCCCTGCCTTTCTTCCATTACCTCAATATATTGAGCTGCCTGCAACAAAGACTGAAATGTTCCTGTATCCAACCATGCTGTACCTCGCCCAAGGACACTTACCTTCAACTTTTCTTGTTTCAAATAGGTTTTATTTATGTCCGTAATCTCCAATTCTCCTCTGAGGCTCGGTGTAATTCCTTTCGCAATTTCAATGACATTATTATCATAAAAATAAATACCAGGCACTGCATAATTAGACTTTGGCAATTCCGGTTTTTCTTCTATTGAAATGACTTTATTGTGCGCATTAAACTCTACTACACCGTACCGCTCAGGATCATTGACATGATATGCATAAATTAGGGCACCCTCAGGTTTATTATTTGATTGTAATAATTTACCTAAACCAGTTCCATGAAATATATTATCCCCTAAGATCAATGCTACGGAATCCTTTCCTATAAAATCAGCTCCAATAATAAAAGCTTCAGCTAAGCCATTGGGCTTGTCTTGTACCGCATATTCAAATATACAACCATACTTTTTTCCGTCACCAAGCAAATCCTTAAACAAGGGCAAATCCTTTGGTGTTGAAATAACCAAAATCTCATTTATACCAGCCAACATAAGTGTTGATAATGGATAATAAATCATAGGCTTATCGTAAACAGGTAGCAGTTGTTTTGATACTGCAATAGTTAATGGATATAAACGCGTACCAGAGCCGCCAGCAAGGATGATACCTTTCATTTCTTAGTATTTATAATTATGTAAATATATAGATTAATGGATTTTAATCCTAACTAACAATTTTTCCATTTTTCATAATAAGTCATTAAACCATTCAATGAGCTATTAAATTCATTTTTAGTTGATTTACATTGTAATTCAGACAAAATATCGGATGCAACTTGCTTACCTAATTCAACTCCCCATTGGTCAAAGCTAAATATATTCCAAATTAATCCTTGAACAAAAATTTTATGTTCATATAATGCAATCAACGAACCCAAATTAAATGGATTTAAGGCTTTAATTAATAGCGTATTGGAAGGCTTATTTCCATTAATAATTCTTTGTTTTCCTATTTGCTCAATATCCAAAGTTGAATGCCCACTTTCAAACATTTCTCCTTTGATTTCTTCAAATGACCTACCCTTCATAAAGGTATTTGATTGTGCAAAGAAATTGGACAATAGTACTGTTTGATTTTCTTCAAAAGAATCATTAGTTTGTACACTCGCGATAAAATCTACAGGAATCATTTGAGTGCCTTGATGGAATAATTGAAAAAACGAATGTTGAGCATCAGTGCCCACGCCTCCCCAAGTAACGACACCGGTCTGATATTGGGTTCTTTTTCCACTTCTATCTATTGACTTACCATTACTTTCCATGAACCCCTGCTGGAAATGATGTGCAAATTGTTGCAGGTAATGGTTATAACTTAATAAAGCCTCTGATTTAACCTGCCAAAAATTAATATACCAAACACTAATCAATGCCATTATAACAGGAATATTATTGTCGAAGCACTCATTTTGAAAATGAATATCTACTGCATTGGCCCCTTTAAGAAGTTCTTCAAATTTTTGATACCCTATTGTAAGTGCAACGGAAAGACCAATAGAACCCCAAAGACTGAACCTGCCACATACCCAGTCCCAAACTTCAAAAATGCGGTCTTCATTGATCCCAAACTCAATCGCAGCTTCTTTATTTTGCGTTATGGCAACAAAATGCTGCTGTATGGCTGATCCATCCTTCACTTGTTCAAGAAACCATTCTTTTGCTATATTAGCGTTTAATATTGTTTCTTGGGTTTTAAAAGTTTTTGATGAAATAAGGAAAATAGTTTCATCAGCCACTGTTTCATTTAAAACACTTGTAATATCAGAAGCATCTACATTACTTACAAAAAAGGTATTAATTCCCTCTATGCAATAGGGTTTAAGTGCTTCTGTAACCATAAAGGGACCAAGATCACTCCCTCCGATGCCAATGTTTACGATGGTTCTTATTTTCTTGCCTGATTTACCTTTAATTGCTCCACTATGGACTGCATCACAAAAAGATTTCATTTTTATTCTATTCTGTGCTACCACAGGTTGTATATTCTGGCTATCTACATAAATTGCTTGACCAGAAAAATCTCTTAAGGCAGTATGCAATACAGCACGATTTTCAGTTTCATTGATTAACGCACCTTCAAACATTGCACTTATTCCTTCGCTCAGTTTAACTTCTTCGGCTAATTGAAATAACAATTGCAGTGTTTTATTGGAAATTAAATTCTTGGAATAATCAAATAAAAGATGGTCAAGTTCAATAGAATAATAATCAAATCTATTTAAATTATCTGTAAACAAATCATTCAAATTACAATCAATCATTTCTTCTTCGAAATGTCGCTGTAATAGCTGCCAGGCACTTGTAGTAGTAGGATTTATTTTCGGAAGCATAAGATAACGAACATCAAACTAGATATAGCCTTATTAGTCTTCTAATATTTATATCTAGTATTGTTTAACAATTTGCCTATTTAATAAAATAAAAAAATTAAAAGAAATATTTTCTCATTAATTAAAGCCTATACCGAAATGAGTAAAACCCACACTTTTCAAGTATTCAGTATCATAGATATTTCTACCATCAAAGATAACTTTTTGCTTCAATAATTTACCAATTACATCCCAACTCGGGATTTTAAATTCAGACCATTCCGTTAACAACAATAAAGCATCAGCATCCACGCAAGCTTCATAAGCATCCTTACCATAGCTCACCTTATCTTTTAAATAAAATTCTTTTGCATGATCCATGGCTACAGGGTCATATACTTTCACAGTTGCACCCGCACTTAATAAAGCTTCGATAATGATTAGCGAAGGTGCTTCCCGCATGTCATCTGTATTAGGCTTAAAGCTTAAGCCCCATATAGCGAAAGTTTTTCCATTAAGTTTTCCATCGAAATGTTGATTCACTTTTTGATAAAGTACACTTTTTTGGTCATTATTGACATCTTCCACAGCTTGTAAAACTCTTAAATCATATCCATGTTCTTTTGCGGTTCTAACAATCGCCTTTACATCCTTGGGAAAGCAAGAACCGCCATAACCAATTCCAGGATAAATGAATTTATTACCAATCCTGCTGTCTGAACCAATTCCTTTACGAACCATGCTTACATCAGCCCCTACTAATTCGCAAAAATTAGCGATATCATTCATGAAGCTGATTTTGGTAGCCAGCATGGCATTTGCAGTATATTTTGTCATCTCCGCAGATGGGATGTCCATAAAGATAATCCGTTCACCGCTTAATTGAAAAGGTTTGTATAAGTTATACATAATTTCTCTTGCCCTTTCATCTTCAACCCCAATCACCACACGATCAGGTTTCATGAAATCATCGATTGCCGCGCCTTCCTTTAAGAATTCCGGATTAGAGGCAACTGAAACTTCTAATTTGCTTTGCTTTTCATCAAGGAGTTTCTGAATCCGTTCCTTGATCTTTTTATTCGTACCTACAGGTACCGTACTTTTAGTTACCACTACTAAATAAGCATTCATATTTGTAGCAATTTCTTCTGCCACACCATATACAAATTTTAAATCTGCGGATCCATCCTCACCTGGTGGCGTTCCAACAGCGATAAAAACGACATCAGAATCCTTAATTGCTTCTGCAAGATTTGTAGAAAACTGCAACCTTCCACTTTTATGGTTTCGGACAACCATTTCTTCCAAACCTGGTTCATAAATAGGAATAATTCCTTGTTTTAAATTTTCTATCTTTTTTTCATCAATATCAACGCAAATGACTTCAATACCGCCTTCTGCAAAACAAGTTCCGGAAACTAATCCGACATATCCGGTTCCTACTACTGTAATTTTCATTATTTGTATGTTTATGAGTGTGTAAGTGTGTGAGTGTGTAAGTGTGTGAGTGTGCACTAATTCACTTTATTCACTGATTCACAAATTCCCCAAGTAATAAATCTTTTTCTGAGATAATTTGTTTTTGCATTGGGATTTGCCAATCGATGTTTAGTTTTTCATCATCGTAACGGATGCCGAATTCAGCGTGCTTATTATAATAGTTATTGCATTTATAAAAAACCACTGCATCATTACTTAATACAGAAAAACCATGTAAGAATCCTTCTGGGATAAAGAGCTGTTGTTTATTTTCAGCACTGAGAATTACTCCGAAATGCTGTCCATGAGTACTTGAACCTTTTCTTAAATCTACTGCCACATCTAATATTTCCCCTTTTAATGCCCTTACTAATTTTGCTTGTGCAAATTCACCCAACTGACCATGTAGCCCCCTTATCACGCCAAATTGCGAATAAGATTGGTTATCCTGAACAAATCTTATTCTTTGTCCGGTTAGCTCTTCGAATTGCTTTTCATTAAAGCTTTCAAAAAAATAGCCTCGGTTGTCTTCAAAAACCGTTGGTTTTAGAAGGAGGCAGCCTTGGAGAGGGGTTTGTTCTATTTGCACATTTGTGTATTTCGTTAAAAGTAGTGATTAATGTGGGTTCTTAGTGTTTCTAGGGCTTTATTACAAAGCTAGTTTTTCATTTTCTCGGATCTAAAGCTTGAATAGCTTAGCTTTACCTTATCCTTAATAAAGCCCCCGGCGAAAAACAAATCATTCGCTCCCTTTAGGGTCAGAGGCAACGAATGATTTGTTCTCATTCATCCATACACCTTCTCATAATATTCCTGATAAGACCCGCTTGTCACATTTTCCAGCCACTCCTCATGCTCCAAATACCAATCTACAGTCTTTTCAAGGCCTTCTTCAAATTGCAAACTCGGCTTCCAACCCAATTCAGCTTGTAATTTAGAAGAATCGATGGCATATCGTAAATCATGACCGGCACGATCCGTAACAAAAGTAATTAGCTTTTCTGAACTTCCCTTTTCTCTATTTAATTTACGGTCCATAATCTTACATAGAGTACGAATCAAATCAATATTCTTCCATTCGTTATGTCCGCCAATATTATAGGTTTCTTTAGATTTGGCATTATGAAAAATCACATCAATTGCCCTTGCATGATCATTTACCCAAAGCCAGTCCCTTACATTTTCACCTTTTCCATAAACTGGAACTGATTTATTATTTTTGATATTATTTATCGCAAGCGGTATTAATTTTTCCGGAAAATGATGTGAACCATAATTATTGGAACAATTGGAAATCACACAATCCATTCCATAAGTATCAGCATAAGCCCGGACAAAATGATCAGAGCTAGCTTTTGATGCGGAATATGGAGAATGCGGATTATAATTGGTATGTTCGGTAAACATACCCTCTTTTTCTAATGCACCGTAAACTTCATCTGTCGAAACATGATAAAAGCGGTGTTGGTCATAATTTCCTTTCCAGATTGTTTTTGCGGCATTTAATAAATTTACCGTACCAACCACATTAGTCATCACAAATTCCGTTGGATTAGTAATGCTCCTGTCCACATGACTCTCAGCTGCAAGGTGAATAATAGCATCCGGCCGTTCCGCTTCAAACATTTCCATGATAAATGCAGCATCAACGATGTCTCCTTTTACAAACTTATAATTAGATTTATCCTCAATATCTTTCAAATTCGTCAAATTACCAGCATAAGTCAATTTATCAAGATTGATAATTTCATAATCAGGATATTTATTTACGAACAAGCGCACTACATGTGAACCGATAAAGCCGGCCCCCCCAGTGATGATTATTTTCATATTATGTGAGTAGGTTCAATAATATTAAGGGATGAGATTCTTCATACTTCAGAATGACAAAAATAAGGACAAAACAACAAGGATAATAATTGAATATTGTATTTTCTATTTTACATTTTTACTATTCCCCATTGTCATGCTGATTACTCTAAGTACCATTGTCATGCTGAGGAACGAAGCATCTCTCAATGTTATATTTCATTATCCCATTCACTAAAGCTTGGCATCAGCCATTTCACCTAAACATCCCTTTACATCATAGATAACACTGTTCCTTTTACATAATCCCCTTAAATCCAAACCTTCAAATTCCTTATGAGCCACAGCCAAGACGATTGCATCGTAATCCTTTGTTCCATCAAGTTCTTTAATGGAGTTCCAGCCATATTCATGATTTACAATTTCAGTATTTGCCCAAGGGTCAAATATTGTTATTTGAGTATCATATTCTTGCAATGCATTCAACACATCTACCACCTTTGTATTCCTTACATCCGGACAGTTCTCTTTAAAAGTAATACCCAAAATCAATATTTTGGCATTTTTCACTTTAATATCCTTCTTCACCATTTGTTTGATGACTTGTTGAGCCACATATTCGCCCATACCATCATTTAATCGGCGACCAGCCAATATAATTTCTGGATGATAACCATGCTCCTGGGCTTTTTGCGCTAAATAGTAAGGATCAACCCCAATACAATGCCCGCCAACTAAACCTGGTTTAAATGGAAGGAAGTTCCATTTTGTGCCTGCTGCTTCTAAAACCGAATGAGTATCAATATCCAAACGATTGAATATTTTAGCTAATTCATTTACAAATGCAATATTAATATCTCTTTGGGAATTTTCTATAACTTTCGCAGCTTCTGCAACTTTAATACTTGGCGCTAAATGCGTTCCAGCAACAATCACCGATTTATATAAATCATTAACGATTTGTCCGATTTCAGGAGTGGATCCGGAAGTCACTTTTAATATCTTTTCAACAGTATGTTCTTTATCGCCCGGATTAATCCTTTCAGGAGAATAGCCAGCATAGAAGTCAACATTGAACTTCAAACCACTTGTCTTTTCCAACATTGGGATACATTCTTCTTCCGTAACGCCTGGATAAACTGTAGATTCATAAATAACGATATCACCTTTCTTTAAAACCTTACCGACAGTTTCGCTACTTTTATAAAGGGGGGTTAAATCAGGACGATTATTTTTATCGATTGGTGTTGGTACTGTAATTATATATATATTACAGAATTTGATGTCTTCTAAATTGGAACTACAAAATAATCCATTTTCTTTGGGGTCTTCTTTTACTAAAACCGCCTGTAAGGTAGCGTCATCAACTTCTAAAGTCGAATCTGTTCCTGTATTCAACTCAGCAATTCGGTTTTTATTGATATCAAAACCAATAACTGGGTATTTAGTTGCAAAAAGTCGTGCAAGTGGTAATCCCACATATCCTAAACCAACAATGGCGATTTTTTTATTTGAAGGAGCTTTCATGAATATTTAATATGAAAATTGAAAATAAATGTTTAGTTATGACGATATACCAATAGGGGAGCAATGAGTTTTGGTCTTCGTCACAAAATAAGAATTGGGCATTTCCGACAAGAGCTCAATGACTAATTTTTATTTTGGCCAAAAAGCAGCTTTAACGCAAATTCTCCCAATACCATTCCACAGCTTCTTTTAAGCCGGCTTTAATTTTATGGCTTGGTTGGTAGCCTAATAATTTGTTTGCTTTTTCAACACTTGCCAAAGAATGCGGAATATCTCCGGCCCTGTTGGGACCATGAATAATTTCCACATCAGCAATTTTCGAATCGAAAGCGGTTAAAAACTCTTTCAAATAAGCAACCAATTCGTTTAAGTTTGTTCGGTCACCTACCGCTGTATTATAAACCGTATTCACTGCTTCCGGATTTTTTGTGGTCATGGCAAGTTCATTCATCTGAACAACATTATCCACATAAGTAAAATCCCTGGAATAATCCCCAGCACCATTAATCACCGGACTTTCATGCGCCATTAATTGCATCACAAATTTTGGAATTACAGCAGCATAAGCACCTTGAGGATCTTGCCGGCGACCAAAAACATTAAAATACCTCAAACCAATACATTCAAGGTCATAAGTACGGCTGAAAATATCGGCATATAATTCATTCACATATTTTGTAATTGCATAAGGAGAAAGAGGCTTGCCAATTTTATCCTCAACCTTCGGCAAACTTTCAGAATCCCCATAGGTAGAAGAGCTTGCGGCATAAACAAATCGCTTAATCTTTGCATCCCTTGCAGCAATCAACATATTCAAGAACCCTGACACATTTACATCATTACTTGTAATAGGATCATTGATTGATCTTGGTACAGAACCCAATGCCGCCTCATGTAATACAAAATCCACACCATCCACCGCCTTCCTGCAATCCTCTAGATTACGGATATCCCCTTCGATCAATGTAAAATTAGCTTGACTAAGGAAGGGTTCAATATTCTTCCTATGCCCTGTTGAAAAATTATCCAGGCAACGAACCACATATCCTTTCTCTAAAAAATGATGACATAGATTAGAACCGATGAACCCTGCACCTCCCGTAATCAGGATGACTTCTGGTGTTATTGATTGTGGATTGGCTGATTGCCCTTCATTTAATTTCATTGTATTATTGTGTTTATATTAATTTCAAAAGCAACTAGGTATTTCTTATTTCGCTTATTAATCCACGCTGGCGCACGAACTATCTCTGCGAAGCAAATCCTTTCGTGTGCCTTACTACGCTCTTCACTTTATAAAGTTCCCCAAATAAGCAACGGTTTTATCTTCTGTTCGTTTAAATAGTCTTCCTCTTCTTTCCTATTCAATATCACATAACGAACATGCTTCTTAATTATCGGCTCCACCTTATAGATCAATTGCGTCAGGTACTGTCGATCAAGGTCTTCACTTACAATGATCAAATCGATTACTTCCGAGTCCAGGCCTTTCGCAAATTCACCTTCCACAAAGACCCGGTTTACATTCCCCAACCGCTCTATCAGTCTTTCAATAATTTGGTCGATCCCAACGTATTTTTGCAACATTCGTTGCACATCCCCAAATAAAGGGTGTAGAATATTTGCCTTAAAATACTTTTTATTCCCTTCCTTTTCCGTCACCAACATCCCCGCCCCCTCAAATCGGTTCAATTCCAAACGAATAGCATTCGTACTTTCCCCAAATTCAGTCTCCAGTCCACGTAAATAAGCCTTACTGTTGGCATTCAAAAAGAATTTCAACAGCAATTTTATACGCGTTTTTGAACTGATAAGAGTATCGAGCATTGGTAATTAGCTTTAGGCTTTAAGCTTTAGGCTTTAGGCTTTAGGCTTTAGGCTTTAAGCTTTAGGCACTAAGCTTATAGCTTATAGCTTATAGCTTATAGCTTATAGCTTATAGCTTATAGCTTATAGCTTATAGCTTATAGCTTATAGCTTATAGCTTATAGCTTATAGCTTATAGCTTATAGCTTATAGCT